>Ga0224501_10000075_pt1 | contig 108765 bp, 95 predicted proteins | sample SF_Oct11_sed_USG_4_FD_169105 | JGI IMG/M metagenome (GOLD analysis project Ga0224501, IMG submission 169105) | Sediment microbial communities from San Francisco Bay, California, United States - SF_Oct11_sed_USGS_8_1 | ecosystem: Environmental > Aquatic > Marine > Sediment | place: USA...
GATTTTTAACGCAGAGGCGCAAAGAACGCAAAGGAAAAGTGTTGAATTTACGGATTTCTCTGCGTCCTCCGCGTCTTTGCGTTTAATCTTTTCTTTGTTTTTGCACGTCCCCATGACTATGCGTGACATCAGGTTTTGCAACTCTCTATACGATCGAATGCTTACGAACCTGAGTTTCATTTGGTCGCATTTTAAGCGCTTATGACTTGGCAGTTTTAGAAAAACTCACAACAACCAGAACGCTTAAGTAGAACTTATAACAATTTCTACTTAGCTAACCACTTCATCATAGAACGAAGTTTTTTGCCCACAGTTTCTATGGGATGATTATTTTCTTCTTTTCGAAGTCTTTGAAAGTTTGGATATCCGGCGTTTGTTTCTTCAATCCATTCTTTCGCAAAAACAGAACCGTTCTTTTTTTGTATGTTTTCAAGAACTTTTTTCATGTTATTTTTTACGTGAGAATCAATTACTTTTGGTCCGGATGTTAAATCGCCGTATTCGGCTGTATCTGAAATTGAATGACGCATTTTAGCCAAGCCGCCTTCGTAAATTAAATCTACAATAAGTTTAGTTTCATGCAGACATTCAAAATAAGCAATTTCGGGATCATAGCCCGCTTCAGTTAGTGTTTCAAATCCGGCTTGAATTAAATGAGAGATACCTCCGCATAAAACGGCCTGCTCGCCAAATAAATCGGTTTCTGTTTCTTCAGAAAAAGTAGTTTCTAAAATACCGGCTCTGCCCCCGCCTACACCGGCCGCGTGAGCCAAGGCTCTTTCTTTAGCTTTGCCGCTGGCATTTTGATGAATCGCGATTAATGAAGGAACTCCGCCGCCTTCTGTATATACTCTGCGCACCAAATGTCCGGGCCCTTTAGGAGCCACCATATATACATCTACATCAGCCGGAGGTTTTATGCAGTCATAATGAATGTTAAATCCGTGAGAAAAAACAAGCGCCTTACCGGCAGTTAAATTTGGTTTAATGGCTTCTTCAAATAATTTAGACTGAACCGTATCAGGAGCTAAAATTTGTATAATGGTTGCTTTTTGGGCCGCGTCTGACGGGTCATAAACTTCGAAACCGTCTTTTTTTGCCTGCTCTACCGATTCTGAAGATGAACGAAGACCTATAATAACATTAAGACCGCTGTCTTTCATGTTTTGTGCCTGCGCGTGCCCCTGTGAACCATAGCCTATAACCGCTATTGTGTCATTTTTTAAGATATCAAGATTGCAATCTTCATCATAATATAAATTTGCCATTTTTTAAGCTCCTGTATTTTTTTTAATTAAATTGATTTGGTATAAATTATGATGAAAAACACACCGTCAAGTTAATAAGTATAATTTATAGAAAGCTCATTAACAAAGTTTTATGACCTGCGGATGTATTTTTGCGTTGGACGCTATAATTTCTGGAAAATTGATATCAAAATCTTTGCCGTCAAATTTACTGGCCATACCTCCCGCTTCAATAAGTATGCGATAAGCAGCCGCAGTATCCCATGGTTTTAAGCCTTCTTCATAATACGCGTCTAGTCTTCCGGCTGCTACAAAACAAATATCAAGAGCTGCTGAACCTGTTCTTCTCATATCATGAACCACATTTAAAAAGTTACCCAGCCGGTTTAAAATTCTTTGCATATGTTCGCGTCTGTAATAAGGAAAACCGGTACCAATAAGAGCTTTATTAATATTATCTACTGTGCTTACATTAATTGGTTTACTGTTTAATTTGGCTCCTGAATTTTCATACGCTTCAAAATATTCATTATAAAAAGGGTTATAAACCACCCCTAAAACGGGAATATTTTTTTCATTAACAAGCGCTATTGAAACCGCGAAAAAAGGAAAATTATGCGAAAAGCTGGTTGTACCGTCAAGAGGATCAATAACCCATGTATAGCCCGATTTACTTTCAATTTTATGATTTTCTTCGGCTAAAATTCCGTCGTTTGGAAAAAGTTCTTTTAAGCTCTTTACAATATAATTTTCACTTTCTTTGTCGGCCTCGGTAACCATGTTTATTTCTTCTTTATACTCAATTTTTTTATCTTTTAATAAATAGCTCATGATTATTTCGCCCGCTTTAAGAGCGATTGGTTTTATTTGAGAAGATATGTTAGAAAGATTTTTCATAATATTGTTTTATTCTAATTCCGAACACGGGTATCTTAAAGACCACAGGGTACACAGAGCACACAGAGATGAAATGCACAAAGCGCTGAAATTCTCTTAATCTCATCTATTGATTTTTTTTGCCAAAATTGACAATTGGGCCAAGCTTTAGCTTTGATGTTTTCAAGAAATCCCGATCCTAAGATATTATGCAATTCTATAACAAAGCTAGTAATTTTTATCCATAGGCTCTGTGTTCTCCGAGGCCTCTGTGGCTTCAACTATAAAAACCCACCTGTATCTTTTTATATTTTATGATAGATTATATACTTGTCAACTTGTCAATAAAATGATTTTTATAAGGTAAAATTATTAATATATTTTACGCCTGAATTTTTATAGGATGTTAAATCTTGCATAGAAAATTTTTTTATGGCTATGTTTTTCCATAGCTATATAATTCATTTACAGTCTAAAAAATAAACTAAAACATCCCCCATGCCAATAGATAGTGACATTCTTCAAATTCCCGCTAAGCCAGTTTTATTGGCTCCTTTAATTTATTTAAAAAGAAAAAATAAAACTTATTCTTTTTTTAATGAAGAATATAAATCTTCAAGTGAAATTTTTATTAATACATGGCCCTCTGAAAAAGAATGGAAGTCTATATTCTTATTTTATCCTGTTTTAGATAAAACTATTTTTGCCAGATATTATTATAAATTAAAAAGCTCAAAAGAAATAAACGCAAGCGAAGATGAATTAAGTAATCTGCTTTCGGGCTATGGATTAAAAATAAATAATAAAACAAAAGAAGAGCTTGGTTTTTTATCAAAAACTAAAGATATTTTTGCTAATTTATACAATAAAAAAAATATACCGGTTAAAATATTAATGATATTAGAAAAAATAAATTCAAAAAACCTCGAAGAGTTTATTAAATTTATTGAACCAGAACATATAAATAATAACACGGCAAAAGATTTATTAAATATTTATATTGACTTTGATGAAAAAACACGATCTGTTTTATTAGACGAATTATCTGCTATTCGAAGTAAAACCCATACCGATGGGAATTTTTTGCTGGCAAATAAATATAAAGAAATTATGCAAAAATTAAGGTTCCCTCTTTATACAAAAATAAATTCTCAATTTAAGACAATGATACAAGAAATTCATCTTCCTAAATTTATAAAACTAATTTATCACCCTTATTTTGAAAAAAGTGAAATAAATTTAGAAATTCAATTAAAAAATAAAGATGATTTAATAAAATGTGAATATTTTTTTTCTAAAAAAGAAAATATAGAGGCAATTAATAAAGTTTTAAATAAAATACAAAATTTATAATTAAAATACTACTTGTAGACACAAGTTAATTTTAATTTTTTGATAAAATCATGATTAGCGTTTCGGGCAATAAAACTACTTTTTCTTTAGAGCATCGTATTTTTAATGTAGTATGTTTTATTGGTTTTATCGGCTGCATCATTTTGGGAATATTAAATTATGTGTTAGATATGCCGAGAACACTCGCTATTCTAGCGTTAATATTATCAGTTATTGTTGGCTCTTTTTATTATATTTCTCGATTTAAAAATCAGTATCAAATGTTCGTATGGCCATTGATATTACTTTTTTTAACAGCATTTTCATATTTTTGGTTTTTAGGGGCGGGATTTCAAGGGACAACTTTATACGGATTTATATGCGTATTTTGCGGAGCTATAATTATTTTACCTGAAGATTCAAAATTATTTTTTTATACCGATGGAATTATTGACGCGGTAAATCCGCAAAATACATCTTACCGTTTTGAAGACGGTCCCTTGCTAAAATTTCTTCAGGAAAATAAAGATAATACACCCGAAGGTTTTATATTAAACCTTTATGAAAATTTAGTTGAATTCAGAGGAGACTCTTCGTTTGAAGATGATATTTGCATGATAGCAATGAATGTTGATTAATTAAATTATATTATGAAATTACTTTTTAATATTAGTTTTTTAGTTTTTAGTATCTTTGCATGCGCCAATGAAACCGCGCCAGAGCCTCCGGCAAATGTAAAAGCCAGTCAGGGCGCTTATTCAGATAAAATTAAGGTAGAATGGGACGCGGTATCGGGTGCTACTGCTTACGCGGTATCTAAAAAAAAAGAAGGAGAATCACAATTTAATAAAGTTTATTACGCCGATTATTTGTTTTATGAAGACTTTTCTGTTTTAACTTCAATAAACTATTACTATTATGTTACTTCAATAAAAGGAGAAACAGAAAGCGATCCCAGTGAAATTGTAACGGGCTTTATTAAATAGAAAATGAAAAAAATAATTATTACTGCTTTTTGTTATCTTTGTTTAAATATATCCTATTTACTATACGCAAATGAAACACAAAATTTAAATTTCTGGCTGCCCGTATTAGAAGAAAGCCAAAATATTAAACGCTATTATATTGAGTATGCCCGCGGCACATCATCTTCTGTTACTTCTTCTCTTGATTTAAAGTATAATAATACAGACATACATATGAAAGATGTAAATTTTGAACCAGAAGCCTATAGCTGGGGACAATCACAAATTCGCTTTTTTACTATTTTATTTGGCAGTGATGAAGGTAGTCTAATAGGCGCATTAACAGAACCATATTACGCGTTAAGATTTAATTATTTTTTTGAAAAATATCCTTTTTTAGGCATTGGTATTGAACACACGCATTTTAAAATTTTCTTAGACGATTTAAATCAAAATATTCAGGTATCAGGAAAATATATGGGAAGTCAAATAAACCAAAATGATCCCATAAAAAAATATTTTTCAATGTATAGTGTTTCTCACGGGGTAAATCATATTGGTTTTACGGCGTCGTATAGACTTATGCTTTTAAGAAAACCTGAAATTCCCGATGGCATTATTCAGCCCTATGTTAGTTTCAGTATGGGGCCGGCCATACCTCATGTTGAAGTTATTTATCTTGAAGACGGTATTCCAAAAGGCAACGCATATGAATACCAGCTTAACTTTGCTAACTGGGGCCTTAGTTTTAACGCGGGAAGCCGCTTTAAGTTTCTTAACAACTTTGGAACATACATAGAATCTAAAATAGCTTACTCTATTTTACAAGGCATGAGCTTTCAGGGCAATAGCGGCGAAGGAAGCATAGGCTCTAATTTTTTCTCGTATCATTTTCAGCTTGGCCTTTTTTATGCTTTGTGATTTTATTATGAATATAAAAAGCAAGATTTTGATTTTCTTTTTATTGTCTTTTTTTTTCTTTTGCAGTTTTGATAATGTAGAATACAAAGAAGGTATTTTAAAAGAATCTTCTAATAATACTGATAAACAATGCGTAAATATGAAATTTGATTCTACAGTTGATGAAACAGAAGGAGTCTTTGAAGTTTCATTATCTTTAAATGATGTTGATATTGAAAGAGAAAATCTTTTTATAGACGGATATAAAGATATATTTATTAAAGATTCGTATCATCTTCATACCTCTATTTCGTGGGGTTACTCGCTTCATATACATTTATTAAACCCCTTTATAGAATCTAAGACAATTTCACCCGATAATTTTACGGTAAATTTAATTTTACAAACTCCATGCTCGCTATCATGTGTAAATAACACTTACTACGCGGGTTATATTAACGGTATAAATTACGGCAGCGGCGTAGTAGATATTAAAGAAGATATCTTGGGAAATACTGTTATTTCTTTCGATATAACTTTTGTAAATTCAAACCTTACTTTTACAGATACGATAAATTTAACCGGCACATTAACTGAAACTCCAAAATGTTTTGAAGAAGCACAGGAATATAATTGTTAGCTATCAAAAACACTTTTATAAAGTTTTCATTTTATTTTTTAATTCTAAATATATTAATTATTAAAAATATATATTCAACAGGCTGGGATAGACTTATACCAGAAAAAGACGATAGTATATATTTTTTAGAATCTGATGGTTTTATGACTTATACTTATTCTAATGTTGATGATAAAAATCTTCCCTTTCGACATTCATATCTATGGACTCACATAAACGGCTCTGTTGAATTTGCTGATAATTATTGGATATCATCTCTTTTAAGTGTTCAATATTTTTCTCTTTCTTACTCTTTAAACGAATTCAATTACCTGTTATCAAAAAATATATCTTTTTATCCTTTAATCCATTTTTCTGGAACACCTCTCGAATTATTTTTAATTTCATCAAATCAAAATTCATTACATCAAATTAATATGACGTTAGGCACACTGCCAAACTACACCCACGCGAAAGGACTTTTTTATTCTCAATATACAGGGTTAGGCGCTCATGTCGATTATAATTTTAAATATGCATCATTCAATACGGCTTTTCTAGGTTCAGGCTACTATCAATCAGACGACGTTATAAGTCTTGAAATACAATCATATAAAAAATTTATTGGAGCTCAATGCCTTTTTGAAAGAAACACTCCTTTAGGTGACCGCTTAATATCGGGATTAAATTCTGAAGTTTCATTTAATAACCTAATTTTATTCACTGAAGTAAGTTATTCTGCAATTACAAAAAGAAAAAATAATTATCTTTCTGATTATGAATGGACCACCTCTCAAAAAAAAGATTATTCAAATTATGATTATAAGTACTATAGCAATTTAGAAAGACTTGATGATTATCTGCAGTCGATAACATTTTCAAAAAGAATAAATAAAGATAATATTTCTTCGCTCATAGGTTTTCAATGGATATTTAACTGGAATATCTTAAATACTACAGGCTCTATAGCCGGAGACTTTAGATATTACGGTAAAAATATTTCTAATTTTTACGCTTATCAGCGATATTTTGGCTTTGATTTTTTTACTGACATTGTAAGTGATGATAAATATAATAATCAGCCATTTAATTACTATGTTTATCCGGGCGAAAAAACTGGAATATATCTTCGTCAAGAGCTTGAATCTAATATCTATAAAAATTTCTTTTTACGAATTAGAAATGAATTCTTATATATTAAAATATCTTCAAAAGAATTTAAGAACTCAAAAGCCGTATATGGCAATAATATATTTAAAGTAAATTTTGCCGTAAAAATGACAAAAAACTTTGAATATGGATTGCAGATATCTAACATGCAAATTGGTTTGTTTGAATCATATAAATATGAAACTGATCAAGAAAAAAAAGTTGATTTTAATTCTAAAAGAAAACCGCTTTTTCTTAAAGCTGAGAAAAATTTATTGTTTGATCTATATTTATATTATTATTTTGATGTATAATTAAAATATACCGATGTTTTAAATAATATGGATAATAAAGAAAAAGCTGAACTTATAAGAAAAGGAAACGCCGCCTTTAATGAAGGCAATATCGCATTAGCCGCTAAGCTATTTAATACCACCGGCTATAAAGACGGATTAATTCGCGTAGGTGATTATTTTTATTTTGACAAACACCAGCCTCTTATGGCATACGGATACTATAGAAAAGCAAACCATAAACAAATGATAGATAGATTATTCGACGGATTTGTCTTTGCCATTCAATGCTGGATGCATGAAATTGATTCAGAAAAATCAGACAAAAAACTAACCGAAAAACAAATAAAAGAAAATAAAACCGACAAAGACATTAAAAATATCGGATCTGATTATACCGTATCCGATTTACCTAAAAATACAAATACTTAAAATCTCGAATTTAATTTTCTGCTTCGGCATGAAATCCATTTTCTAATTTTAAAATATGGATTCATGCTTTCACAGATTTTATACAAAACCTTGTATATCAAGATTTATAATTATATTTTTTTGCAGGCTTTAATGCAATCGGCACAAGCTTCGGCGCACTCTTCGCATGCCTTATGTTTTTTTGCGTGTTTATTACATTCTTTTTCACAAGCGGCGCAAATATCAATACAAACCGCCGCCAATTTTTTTAAATGAACTGAATTGTAATTCGATAATGACGCTAATGCCCTGCATGCCGCAATGGCTTCATTTACTGTCGCAATACACTGCGCGACAGATGTATCGCCCGCTTTAATAATTTCAACACAATGGTTTACGCACTCTTCACCTTTTGAAACACACTCTATAGCCGCCTCTGCCACTTTTGAAGCCATATGGGCGCCATGATCATGTTTTTTATCTGAGGCAAATGCGTTTATCGAAGGCACAACAGCAGCGAGAGTTCCCGCTGTTAATAAAAATTTTTTTCTATTTAATTTGATATTTTCATCTTTTATGTTCATAAATAACTCCTATTAAATAATAATTTATTATCGTTTTTACGTGTAAATAAGTTTTTTTATCTTAAAATAAATTTTTAATATTCAGGAAACTGAATATTCTCCTGTCTTTTTTGTTCTTCTCTAATATTTTCAAACCAGTAGGTTTGAGATTCTATAACTTCTTTTATTTCTTTTAATAAATTCTCTTTTTCTTTATAATCAGACGAATCTTTTGAGACATTAGTATCTCTAACTTTATAATAAAAGTTTTGCCACTTGTATCTTCTTTCTTCATCTCTCATTAATTTAAAAATCCATTTTAAATAAGTTACGGCGTTTTTACTGTCTTCTATAATTAATGTTTCTGCCCATTGATTTGATTTTTCTTTGTTATTTTGCCAAAAATATAGCTCGAGCAATTGTTTTTTATCTTCAATAGTATTCTTTTTTGTTATTGAAATATACTTTTCAATATACTGAATTTGCTCGTTTATTTTACCCAGACTACCGCAAATTAAAGATAACTTTTTGTATAATGTATCTAAATTTTCAAAATACGGTACTAAACTTTCATAAATTTCAAGAGATTTTGAAAAATCTGACTTTGCTTCATAATCATCAGCAAGTATTGTTGAAAAAGAAAACAAAAACTGTTTTTTATCTTCTGAAATTTTTTCAGGTAATATTGAAAAATTCTTATTATAAATAAAATCATCTGATATATTTTCGTTTTTTCTATCTATAACAAAAAAAATATTCTTTAATTCTTTTTCCCGTAAAATATTTTTCAATTCAGAAAATCCTTTCATCGTTGAATAGGGATATAACTTTTCAAGCGAAAATATAAAGTAAGTATTTTGATTTTCTTCTATTTCTTTTTTTAATTCATTTAGATTCATAGTAAAAAAAACAGACGCGAATTCGCGGTATTTTATGCTTTTAAAAAAATCCTGTTTTTTTGAAACCTTATCAATAACCTCGGCAGAAAATATATCGGTAATTATACTCGCATTCTTATTAAAATTTAAGAAAGACACTACCGTGGGATAATTTATATCAGGTTTTCTTCTTACAAATTCTGAAAAATATTCTCTGGTAAGCGTACTATTAAATTTTGTAAAACCCGCGAAAAACCACATTAAAATACCCGCGCTGAATAAAACAGCAAACAAAGGTCTAAACCTTTTAAGGGTAAATATCATAACTCGAATTAATACCCCCCCTATAAGTAAAGGCAATAGAATTTGTACCCATGAATATGTTAAAAAATACGCTGAAATTGTTATCATTAAAACTATGGCTATTATTATTTGCTCCCGTTTTAGATAACCCTGCGTGCTTTTCTGAAAATATATATCTTCCCAAAAAGCTAATAAAACATATCCTATAGCAGCCGCATAATGAAATGGCAAAAAAATATAAAAAAGAGATAATGCCGTTATAAAAAATGAAAAAACAATAATACCGTATTTCAGTTTATATTTCTTCTTTTCAATTCGTAAAAGCACATATTGAAACAAAGTTCCTAAGATAAGTATTAAAACCGTAAAATAAAATCTTTCTCTATATTCATCAAATATGCCAAATAACGAAAAACCTAAAAATAAAAATCTTATAAAATCGATACTTTCTCTTAAAATCGGTAATTTTTCGTTTTTCTTTAAAAAATCAGGCTTTATTTCTTTTAAAAATTGATCGGGTAATAAACTTATAAAGGCTCCGCATAAAAAAATATAATATCCATTTTGGGTTAATTCAAGAGGAACAATGCCGGGTAAAATGCCAGCTGATAAAGAAATTCTATTGGCGACAAAAAAAGGAAGCTTGGCCGCGAAAATAAAAAAATGTATAAGAACCTGAAAAGTAAAAAATAAAGGATAACCATATCTGTAACCATCTTCACCCAATAAAAAAAGAACCGCTAAAAAAATAATTGTGTTTATACCCACGGCATATAAAAATATTATTTTTTTCTTTTTTACTTTTTTTTGAAACTGAAAATGAAACCAAAAAGAAATCCATACCACAAGAACAAAAAGATAAGCTAAAAAACTTAAGTTTAAATTTGAGGCCCAAAAAGGATAAATATTATCTAGTGCGTATCGAAACAATAAGACAAAAACAAAGCCCCATAAAAACGCGGCCAGCCTAGACATCCAAAAAGTTTGAAAGCGGGCTGACATATATAAAATTTTTTATTGTTTACTTTGGCTCTGTGGCGAGATTAAAATGGGTTATACCTGCCTGATGAACGTAATCCATAACCGCGACAACGGCTTCATAACTGGCAGATCTATCTCCGCGGATAATTACATGATCTTTATCTTTATCAGTCACTAGTTTTTTTATTTCAACCGGTAGATTTTTAAGTTCTACTTCATTTTCATTTAAATAAATTTTATTTTCACCGGTAACATGAATAATTATTTTTTTCTCAACTTCTGACTGCGCGGTTTCTGCTTTGGGCAGTTCAATTTTTATAGCCGGATTTCTTATAAGAGTAGAATTAATTAAGAAATATGCCACAAGAAGAAATACAATATCTACCATAGGGGCAAGCTCAATGCCAGACTTTAATGCTAATTTAGATTTCATTTTCTTATTATACGGCTATCTTTTTTTAATTCTTCTTGCACCATTTGAACCAGAATATTGGTTTCTTCTGTTAAAGTATTTACTCTTCTAATATAGTAATTATACATAATTAAAGCTGGTATCGCGACTATTAAACCTAAAGCGGTTGTAATTAAAGCCTCATCAATACCTCCCATAAGCTGCGCACTTCTTGAACCTGTATCTTCAAAGGCTCTAAATGATTTAATCATACCGGTAACCGTACCTAAAAGACCCAAAAGAGGGGCAATGGTACTAATTGTACCCAATGTAGGCAGATATTTTTCCATCATATTAAGCTGGTTTAATATTTCTTCATCTGAAATTGCCTTTATGTCAATTTCACTGTTTCGGGCTTCTATCATAGCAAGAGCTACTTTATACGCCGGATGGATCTGTGACCGGCAAAATGAAGCCGCGGTATCGTAATCTTTATTTCTTAAATATAATACTAATTCTCTTTCTTTTTCAGTATTTATTAAGTCAAACTTTTTTAGAAGGGTCCATCCGCGCTCTAATATAATTGTTAAAGCTAAAACTGAAACAATTAAAATTATTACCGGAATAAACCAGCCTGGTATACCCGCGATTAATGTACTCATATACAGCCTTTTTTTAAAAAAGTTTCCTGTATACAAGTCATTTTCTAATTATTTTATATTTTCAGAATAAAATTAAATTAAAAACCCGTCGTTTTGAAATTTTTCTTTATTTTCTGAAGTTAGTAAATTTGTCATCTCGGCCATGGGTTCTTTGTTTAAATCTCTTTTTGAACGCCTTTTATTGGGTTTAATTTCGCGTGATTTCATATTGGTCATATTACCCAATATCTGCACTACAGGTTTATTGGGAGCGTCTTTATTTGGTTCTATAATTTCAGCAAGACTTAACCCCTGTACATTTTTATGAGAATCATATTCAGAAATCCAGCAGTAATCACCCTCTTGAACAAAGAACTCTCCCATTATATTTACAGAACACATTTTTACAAAGGCGTCAACCAATTCGGGAAAAAAATCAGTTTCTCGCCGGTTAAAAATAAAAATCATAACATTTTTAGGTGTCCAGTTGTTTTTATAGGAACGCTTGGCCGATAATGCCTCTACAACATCGCATATAGATATCATATTCGCGATTCGCATAATGCCCAGTTCGGCGGGATTAATTTCAAGATTAGGATAACTTCTTCTTCTAGTATTGTACTTTACATGATGAAAAAGAATAACCTGCTTAATCCGCTTAGATAAAGTTAAATGCCGTGTTCTTTTATAACCGTTTTCTGGATGTTCTTTTATTTTCATAAATTCATCGTCTGTTAATGTTCCATCTTTTTCTAATATTTCTTTAGGAATATCAAGCTTACCCAAATCGTGTAAAAAGGCTCCTACCGCTAAATCAATAACAAACTCTTTTTTTTGAACTTCTTTTTTTATTGTTTTGTAATCTTGTTCAAGCTCTCTATCTACCCAAGCGAAAAAACTTTCATTTTGAATAGCCTGATTTGCCCAATGGAGAGTCATTAACGCAACATTTAAAGAATGTATATGAGTTTCACGATGGTATCCCTCTAAATCTTGAACCAGATTAAAATGAAAATTCTGCGCGTTACTTCTATCTATTAATTTTGTATTTTCAGAAGCTAAATATTCTCTAACATCTTCAAAAAGAGATTTTGTTACTATTTCATTTTCAGTGATTGATTTAAATACTAAATCTTGCAGGCGCATTCCCTGAGAAATTGTCTGTTCGTTAAATGCACTTTCTTGTACTTTTTTTTCAGAAATTCTATTACGAAAAAGTTTTTCTAAAGTTTTGTAACCTTCTTTATTAACATATAAACTCCAGCTTTCAAGTCTACTAAAAGTATTCTGGTCTATAAATATATCGCTTTTTATAAGTTTTTTTATCTGTAAATCATGTCTAAAATTAAAATTTTTAGGTACACCAAAAATATCTGCCTTAAACTTTACATCGGGTTTTATTTCAAAAGTTTCTAGGGGAATATATCCCTGACTTATTAATGATTCATCTATTTGTTCTTTAAGTCTTGAGCCCATCATAGAAGTATCCCCCGCACATACAATAATATATAATATATACAATAAATTTATTTTAAGTTTTGATTTAAGACGAATTTAAAAGACCATACAAAACAACAATGCTAAAAAATAATTGCCAGTAAACAAATTTTTTAATAGAATTATAACTAAATAAAAATATTATAATGTTCTAAACAACATTTAACAAGGAGAAATTAATGATTCAAAGAAAAATAAACAAAACATTATTTACGTTTACTATATTTTTAATTATGGTAAATTTTTCTATGAACTGTAAAGATGAAATGAGCGCTAGTGACAGCCGGTCATCATCCCCAAAAATATCTAATGAAATTTCTTTTAAAAATTTTTTAGATGAGTATAAAAAAGATTCTAACATAAAGGTTTTAGATGTAAGAGAAGTTAATGAATATAACAGCGGCCATGTACCCAAAGCAAAGCTAGCGCCTCTTTCAGCCTTGTCAGAATCTGCTGAAAAGGCACAAAGTATAATACCATATTCAAAAGATGATAAAATTTATGTTATTTGCCGTTCAGGTAAAAGATCATTAACCGCTGTTGGTATTATGAAAAATCTGGGATATTCAAATTCTGTGTCTGTTCAAGGCGGCACAATGGCATGGATAAACAGCGGGAACAACGTAGAAAAATAATTTTGTAATTGAATTAGGGAATGCGTATCGCATATTTCATTCGCAAAGGTTCCCGCTTACGCGGGATCATATTTAAAAAAAAGCCGGCTTAAGCCGGCTTTTTTATTTGATTTTTATACTATGGCCTTAGTTACAAAAAGACCGTAAGATTTGCTTAAATTATAGTTTACTCTATTGGAACGTAAGTAATAGGTACGGATGTTAACCCTGTATTAGTTTGATAATAAGCAGTTGATGACCAGGAATTAAGATAATAATTATCATAATTCCCATTATAATCTTCAGCAGAAACTCTTATATATTCATCACCAATTATTGTATTACCAGATATCGTAAGTGAACATGAATATGTATTACCCGATACATAATACGCATAGCAACTACCAAACCAGCCCCAATTTGAGTTGTACAAATCAAAATAAACAGTATTTACGCCTACGCCAGCATCAGTAATATCAGCACTTACGGTAATAACATCACCATAAGTATATTTACCTGTAGGTCCCGAAGGCGTGCCGCTTATGCTTACGCTTAAAACTTCGGGCGGTGTACTGTCGCAGTCTTGTATGCATGAAGCTTCAGTTTCTGTACCTGTGCAATACCCATCACCGCAAGCTTGAACAGGCTCTTCTATTTGTACGTATGTAATAGGTACGGATGTTAAACCTGCACTATTTACGTAATGAGTAGTTGAGGTCAAGGAATCAAGATAATAACTATCAGAATTCCATTTATTATCAGTAGCAGAAACGAATATGTATTCATCACCATTTATTGTATTATCAGTTATCGTAATTGTACATGAATATGTGCTTCCCGATACATAATACGCATAGCAACTATCAAACCAGCCCCCATTTGAGTTGTACAATTCAAAATAAACATAATATACGCCTGAACCGGCATCAGTAATATCAGCACTTACGGTAATAACATCACCATATGTATATTTACCTGTAGGTCCCGTGGGCGTGCCGCTTATGCTTGCGCTTAAAACTTCGGGCGGTGTACTGTCGCAGTCTTGTATGCATGAAGCTTCAGTTTCTGTACCTGTGCAATACCCATCACCGCAAACTTCAGCAGGCTCTTCTATTGGTACGTATGTAATAGGTACGGCTGTTAACCCTATTGTATAATTTACGTAAAGAGTAGTTGAGGTCAAGGAATCAAGATAATATCTATCATAAGTCCAATTATTATCATAAACAGAAATTCTTATATATTCATCACCATTTATTGTATTATCAGTTATCGTAAGTGAACATGAATATGTATTACCCGATACATAATACGCACTACAACTACCAAATAAATTCCCAAATGAATTACGTAAAGCTATAAAAACTTCACCAACGCCTACGCCGGCATCAGTAATATCAGCACTTACGGTAATAACATCACCATATGTATATTTACCTGTAGGTCCCGTGGGCGTGCCGCTTATGCTTACGCTGGTAACTTCAGGCGGTGTTGTATCTCCAGCAGATATACAATCGCCAGGACAGGTGCCTGAAGTTTCATTGCCGTTACAAATACCGTCACCGCAAACTGGCGGACAATCTGCCGCGCATGTGGCGTTTGTCTCACCGCCGTTACAAACTGTGTCGCCGCAATATTCACCAAGTAAACCTGTTATCTGTGCGGTGCAATCGGCATTACAAGTAGTACAACTTGCCGTTCCGTAATTGCATGCTGTTTCATTTGTTGTATTGCCGTCGTCACATACCTCTGTACCTTCTATTCTACCGTCACCGCAGACAATAGGACAATCTGTCGCGCATGAAGTATTGCCTTCACTACCATTACAAACGCCGTCACCACAAGATTCACCACAGTCGCTTGCGCAAGTTGCTGTAGTTTCGCTGCCATTACAAACGCCGTCACCGCAAGAAGCTGTTGTTGCATCAGAGCAATCTGCGGGGCATGAAACGATAGTTTCACCGTTATCGCAACTACCATTGTTGTTACAATTTTCTTCAGTTAAATTACCCAACCCTTCAACAGTGCAGCTCATATAATTAAAAACGCTTAATATTAGTGCTGTTATAATTATTATTTTTTTCATATTTTTTCTCCTTTTTAATTCTAAAAAAATTAAATCGCGTTTATTTATATGTATATGGTTAGTCTTAAATAATAACAAAAAAACGCGTTTATTAGTACCATTAAATTAATTAATTATAAAATGTCAATTTTATATATACTTTTCGGATCAACTTTAAACTGGTGGTCGGGAGGGTTGGTTCCGGTCAACCCTCCCGACCACCAGAAATATTCATACAAATATTCTCCTTTCGCTTTACGGCCTGTCTCGTAAAAAAGAAAAGGCTTCGTGAATATTCAAACAGATAAAATAAGAAACATTGCCATTATAGCGCATGTTGACCACGGCAAAACAACACTTGTAGATAAAATTTTAAACTTTTGCCAAAGCATTGAAAAAAAAGAAAATACCGATAGAATTATGGATTCAAACGATCTTGAAAAAGAGCGCGGTATAACCATATTATCAAAAAATACCGCTGTTCAATATCAAGATTACAAATTTAATATCATTGATACACCGGGGCATTCTGATTTTGGCGGCGAAGTAGAAAGGGTACTTAGAATGGCAGACGCCTGTCTTCTTTTAGTAGACGCTATTGAAGGTCCTATGCCGCAGACAAGATTTGTTCTTCAAAAAGCGCTTTCATTAAACTTAAAAATTATTTTGGTAGTTAATAAAATTGACCGTCCGGGATGCGATACAGCCAAAGTAGTTGACGATACATTAGAACTTTTTTTAGAACTTGGTGCCGACGATTCACAGCTTGATTTTCCCGTAGTTTACGCTAGCGCGAAATCTGGCTATGCTGTACTAAATATAAATGATGAAAAAAAAGATATTGAACCTCTTCTTGAAACTATCATCAGTCAAGCGCCTTCCCCTGAATTAAATATAGATAAACCTTTTGTTTTTCAGGTAACAACTTTAGACTATAACGATTATATAGGCCGAATTTGCATAGGTCGTATTTTTAGCGGAAAGATAAAAATTAACGATGAAGTAATATTAGTCTCTGTAGATGAAAAAAATAATGAAATTAAAATCAAACATAGAGTAACAAAATTATTTTCATTCATGGGATTAAAAAGAATAGAAATACCCGAAGCCATCGCGGGTGATATCGTGGCCATAGCCGGAATTCCAGAAATGACAATAGGAGATTCTCTTTGTCAGCCAGAAAATATTAACACAATGAAAAGAATTCTGGTAGAACCCCCTACTGTATCTATGAGTTTTAAGGTAAATGATTCGCCTTTTTCTGGCAAAGACGGCAAGCTTCTTACATCCAGACAAATTCGAGAAAGACTATTTAAAGAAATTAGAACGAATCTTTCTATAAAAATTGAAGAACAGGGCGAGTCTTTTCGCGTTATGGGACGCGGAGAACTTCAGCTGGCTATTCTTATTGAAAACATGAGAAGAGAAGGCTTCGAGCTAGGTGTTTCAAAGCCTGAGGTTATATTAAAAGAAACAGCTGAAGGTAAAATGGAACCCTATGAATCTGTTGTCATGGATATCCCAGAAATTTATTCGGGTACAATAATTCAAGAGCTTAACAGAAGACGCGGGATAATGCTTCATATTGAAAAAATAAGCGATAACTTTGTGCGCGTTAAATATGAAATTCCAACACGTGGTATTATTGGTTTTAGAAATTTTTATTTAACCGAAACCAGAGGGCAGGGTTCATTTCACGCTAATTTTCTAGAATACAGACCATATATAGGTAAAATGGAAGGCAGGGTAAGAGGTGTATTAGTAAGCATGGAAAACGGCGCCACAACAACTTATGCTTTATACGCACTGCAAGAAAGAGGTGACCTTTTTATTCCTGCAGGAACTCCGGTTTATACAGGTATGATTGTTGGTTTACATTCTAAAGAAAATGATCTTGATATTAACCCCGTAAAAGAAAAAAAACTGACAAATGTTAGAGCCTCTGGTTCAGATGACGCGTTAAAGTTAACCACGCCAAGAGCTTTAACTCTTGAAGCCTCTATGGATTTACTTAACGAAGACGAAATTCTTGAAGTCACCCCTAATCATTTAAGACTCAGAAAAAAAATATTAAATCCGTCGCAAAGAAAGAAAAAATAAACAATTCTTATATAGCATTATCGTTTTCATAACCTATAATCTCTTTTATAACCAAAGCAAGGTTTAGGCTTAATGATGCGTCTTCAGTTTTCGAATTTTGAATATCGGTATTCCATTTTACCATTATATAATTTTCAGAAATATCATAAAATATGTTAACGCTTTCATAATTTGGTTTGTATAAAAAATGAATGCTTGAAATTTCTGATCCATATGAAATTATTTTATCAACCGCTTTTTCAAAAGATTCATTATGCGTAGCAATAATATAAAATTTTAAATCTTTTTGTTCATAAGGATGTATATTGTGATACTTTATGCGAGTTAAAAGTCTTGAAAACATATTTGTTTTTTTATCGCCTAAAAATAAATTAGATAAAAAATTTGAAACATATATAGAATCTACAGGTGTTATATGCGCCAAGTATCCAAATTTTTCAGGAAAACTCACCACAATTGAAGTACAAGTAGAAACGCCCAGCGTATACAATACATCCCCCGGCTTTGCTTTGATATATTCATTTAAATCTACTTTTTTTAGTTTAGCGGTTAAATTTATATTTTTATCTGTTCTATAGTCTTTCTTCGACATATATTCTGATATTTTAGCTATAAAATAACTTTTGTGCTTTAAATAAAAATCAGATAAAATTTCATCTTCATCAATTTCAGCCACAATGGCCCAAACGGCGCCATAAATTTCAAACTTTTCATAAGAGCTAAAAACATTTATACCCCTGTAATCGGTTATTATTTTTTCGCCGCTGCCAAAGTTAAAAGCGTCTTTAACTGCCGTCGTTTCTATTTTCATTTTTAATATGGTGCTTTCTTCAAAAAAACGGGAATCAGTAAGCATTTCTTCATTACTGTTAACCAAATAGACTTCTCCTGTTCGGCCCAGGTCTTCATAGTTTTGCGCTATTTTATTTATTTGATTGATAGCTGCCTGAAGCACAAACCATCCTATAAATTGTCCGTCTTTTTTGACCGGTACAATAAAAAACGCGGCGGGCTCTTCTGAAGGATCATAGTATTCATAGTCGGTAAAAAATAATTCTTCTTTTTTTAACAAAGCGTTTGCCCATTTAGTATTTGTTAATTCAAAGATATTTTTATGATAATCAGATTCTCTTTTTATCGTATGAAAAACGAATCCTTCTTGATCTATAAATAAAATGTCATAAAACAAATTATAATTTTTTACAAAGTTTCTATCTATTTCAATTAGGTCTCTTTCTTTTTGCGCCACTTTGTTATTATATTGACTCTCAAAAAAATTTTTCATAATAATATCATTTTTTATAGACTTAGCTTTTTCCTGCGCCAAAGAAAAATAGTCTAAAATTCTTTTTTTTCTTTCTTCTCTAATATCTTTTAATCTTGAAAATGTTTCTTGTTTTAAAGCTTTACCCAAAGGTATAGGTTTATAACTTAAAAAAAAGATTAAAGCGAACAAAAAGATTGAAATAAGACCAAGTATTGATTTTTTATTTTTTAGTATTTTCATTTATTTATAATATTATATTTTTCTCTTGAGAAATGCTAAAAAAAATTTAAACTAAAATTAATTATAATTTTTTACAGGCAAGTAAAGTTATATCGTCAATTTGCCTGTTTTGATAATTTTGAACATCAGAAATTATATTTTCTACCAGCTCTTTCACAGGTTTTTTACTGTTTTGTTCAAACATATTTATTAGACGATTTTGATCATACATTATTTCTTTTCGATTTTGGGCCTCAGTAAGACCATCTGTAAAAAGCAATATTATATCATCTTTTTCAATTTCTACTTTTTCATTTGTCAAATATTCTTTCATATTATCAATAATACCTATCCAGGTACCCTTGCTTGAGACAGATTCCACTTTTCCGGTTTTTGATCTAAAAATTAATATATCCTGATGTTTTCCTGAATGAAAAAAACAATTACTTTCTAACTTTAAAATAGAAAGCGTCATGTACCGCTGTACATTTAATCGACGAATGTTTTCTTTTATAACATAGTTCACTTTATTTAAAACTTCTGATGGTTTTGAATTTTTGTTTTGATTAATTAAACTATAGATACTGGTATGCGTCATCATCATAATCAAACCCGATTCTACACCATGACCAGAAACATCACCTATTGCAAGCCATGTTTCATTATTAGGTGTTTCAATAATATCATAATAGTCGCCGCCTACCTCTTCGGCTGGTATCATTTTCGCATAAACTTCGTACCCTGTTATTGAAGTATTATCAGGCAAAAGAGCTGTTTGTATTTTTTTCGCAATTTCCATCTCGCCCCACAGAGCGTCTCTGGCTTCTTTTAACTCGCGTCTTAATTGAAATTCTTGTCTAATTAAATTATGTCTAACATAATTGATACTAACCGCGATAATAACTGTAGCCGTCATAAAAAAAAGATTGTTAGCCAAAATTCTTTTATCAAACTCCTGCCCTGAAATAATATTTAATATTAAATAAATAAAAATTGTAATACTGCCATTCGCGGCTGAATGTTTTGTGTGCCACGGAATTAAAAGATTTACGCCTATTATTACAAGATTTAATCCCTGATAATAACTAGAATTAAAACCGCCTAAACTTACTGTCATTTCGGCAATAATAAAACTGGTAAAACCTGATGCAAAATAACCGTGTAAGAATGAATAACGACTGGGTTTTGTATATCGAATAACAAAAAACTGCGCGACTAAAATCAGAGTATTTAAAAAACGATATATGCCAAATTCCTGTAATAGTTCTTTTGGCATTGTAAAATAATCTAAAAAACCGAAAATAGGTATTAAAGTAAACCCTAAGGCTGTTAAGGTTTTTGACCAGGAATGAATAATACTGTTTATATATACTTTGAATCGATCAGCAGCAAAATAAACATCATTCTTAAGATAATTCATTATATTTTAGTTAATAAACTTTACAAAAAAAACTTATACTGAAATTTTTTATATCAGTATATTGATTATTTTTTTTTGAAACAGACGGTCAATTTTAAAACCTAAACCGGTTTTTCAATAACCAAAAACATCTGACATTTAGTATCTTCAAAAACAACAGCCTTAAAATTAGCCTCAATATTATCTGCCAGCTTTTTTAGCTCTTCTTCAGAGCGGTAATACAATACCCAATCTCCCCAATAATCCATATAGATTTTTGTAGAATTTTTTTCATGATAATTGCCTATAATCATCCACCCGCCCGGTTTTAACAATGAATATAGCTTTTCAAGAATAGCCTGAGCAACTCTTGTTGACAAATAATCAAAAAGTCCCATTGAATATATAAAATGGAATGTTCCTATTTTTTTTTGAAGATCTTTTTCTCGAAGCATTGTTCTAACGGAATCTGTTATCAATTTATAATGAATCTTTGAATTAAAGCGGTTTTCAATTTCTTTTATGCTGTTTTCTGCCTCATTTAAAGCCTCTTGATCCTGATCTAACAAAGTAAAATGATAGTCTTCGCAGTGAAGCGGCGATATAAGTATATTTTCAAGTTCTTTTGTAGGTCCGCAGGCGACAGATAATATATTAAATTTATCTTTTAGTTGTTCAAAATTTTTTCTTGCTCTTGCGATAATAACAGGTATCATTGTTTTTCTGTTTCTAACCGCTTTTGCCGATTTCGTTTCAATGGGATGTTTATGCATTAATTTAGAAAATATACTTTCGCCTTCATATGAATTTTCATAAATCATAGACATCATTTCTGAGTCTCCGGCATAACCCCGCGGTTTAACATTTGTTCTAGTTAAAAAAGAAGAAGAAATAATAATATCCCATACTTGACGGCGAAAATAATAAGCGTGAGTTTCATGCTCTTCTAGAGTAAATTCTGAGGTAATGCTTTTTAATTCTTCTAATTTTTCATCAAAAAAATTAAAAAATTTTCTACCCTCTTTTTCAATAATTATATTTTGAGTTTCTTTGTAAATTGCAGGGGGTTCTTTTTCATAAATTTTATCAAGCTCGTCAAAATACTTTCGGTATACTCTTAAATCATATGTTAAATTAGACGTATATTTTCGAAAAGAATCTTTTATTTTGTTTTTTAATCCTAAAATTAACGGCATACTTTGAAAATAAGTTTCTAAATTAGAAGTTTTTTTCATAGAAAAAATACTATAAAAATCATAAACATCTTCAAGAAAAAAAAGTCTGCCAGAAAAGTTTGGCGCGATATGCTCTAAAATGATTTTGCATCGACCAAATTTGAATTCTTTGTTTTCTAAAGTAAAACTAAAAGCTTCAAATTCAGTATTATCTTTTACCGTTTGATTAGTCAATAAAACAACCAACAGTGAATTTTTTGATCCATAGGTTATTTTAACAGGAATTTTTTGTTTGTTTTGATATAAAATACCATCAAATACAATATTTATTTCTTTCATAATATCTTTAATTAAATTGATAAAATATTAATTCGGTTATCGTTTGTTTTGAAAATTTCAAGAGCCGAAAAACTTAATTCCTGCCATTTTAAATCTTTAGAATACAGCAAGGATAATTTTTCTTTTCCATTTTTTATTTGTTCAAGAATTCTTATTATAGGAGTAATTGTCGATGAGTTCATATATTCAAAGTGTCTGAAATCCATAATAAGAGCTTTTTGTTTTCTTAATAGTTCGGTAAAAACGGGGTTTAAAAATTCTCCTGGATTCATTTCGGTACTTTTGCCTCGCCAGATTATTTTAATTTCATCTTTCAATTCTTCAATTTCTAAAATTAATTCTTTATTTATTTTTTTCTCATTTATCATAAATTATTCCTTTTTTAATTTAAAAACAGCAGACATTGCTAAAATATCATTTTCGTTTACATAAAAATCAAGAATAGATTGACCTTCATAGGCTATTCTCACAAGACCCAATCCGCTTTCACCTTTTTCAAGCTCTTTGGTTGAGATATGTTTAAGCTTTTCAATATAAGCTTCAAAAGGGTTTTGATATCCCCGTATCCATTGAATTGTTTCATCTAATCTTTTAAGATCAGAATCTTCAATATCTTTTATTTTATTCTTTACTTCTGTAATAATTTCATTTTTTTCAATATCAATGGTAATAGAAATAATATCTTTTTTTATGCTATCTGCGCCATATTTTACTGCGTTTTCACACAATTCACTTGCTGTCATAACAATAGCGTGAATTTTATTTATGTCAAACTTATTTTCCGTAAGAAATTTATGTACCTGATCTCTAACAACATCTATCTCTTCCCAAACAGGTTTTATGTTCAGCTTCAATGAACTGGGCATTAATTTTATAAACCCCTTATTTGTACTTTTTTATCGGGAGTTTCAAAAAGTTTTAGCTCTCCCAAAAGAACTTCTTGCCATTGTATATTTTTATTGTATAATACCTGAATTGTACCTTTGCCGTCTCTGGCGCTCTTTAATATCTTTATAATAGGAATTATAGCAGAAGAATTCATAAAAGAAAATTTTTGAAAATCTAAAATAATTTTCTTCATAGGTTTTTGTAAACTTAAATTTAATTGATCAGTTAATATAGGATCTAAAAATTCCGCCGGATTTTTTAATGTACATTCTCCCAGCCATCTAATTCTTATTAAATAAGAGGCTGTTTCTATTTCGATTTTTAATTTATCTTTTTCATATAATTTTTTTTCATTTTCCATTTTTCTTCCTTTTTATTATTTATAATACGAAATAATACTTTTTTTTTCAACATTATATTTTACTTTAATAAGTAAAGCGATAAATTAAACTCTAAACATAATTCTGCGCTTTTACTACGGTTACAGCCGCCAAATCGGTTATTTCATTTGCTTCGGCATTTCTTTGCATAATGTTAAAAGCCTTATCGGTATCGGTAAGAATTGGTCCTATAACCGTGGCGCCGCCCAATCTTTGAAGAAGCTTATAGGCTATGTTCGCAGAATTTAATTCAGGAAAGATAAGAAGATTAGCTTTTTCTTTTAACAATGAAAAAGGAAAATTTCTTTGAAGTATTTCTTCTACAACCGCCGTATCTGCCTGCATTTCTCCATCAACAATTAAATCGGGCTGCTCTTTATTCAGCCTTTTAACCACTCTTTTAATTTTTAAAGTTTGTGGATGATCGGTACTGCCAAAGTTTGAAAAAGAAAGCATGGCAATTTTAGGCGTATAGCCAAATTCTTTTACCAAACGGCTTGAGTTTACCGCGATTTCATATAATTGATTTTCATTGGGCTCTATTGTTAAAGAGGTATCAGAAAAAAAGAAAACATCATTTTGAATTATAACAATATAAACACCCGCTACAAGAGCATGTCCCTTCATGTTACATATCTTTAGCCCCGGACTTACAGCGTCAGAGTAAGGTTGATCAATGCCCGAAATATAGGCGTCCGCGTCTTCATTTAAAACCATTAAAGGCGCGAAAATATTTTGCTCAAGTACTCTTTGCTTGGCTCTTGCCCATGTAAGGCCCTTTCTTTGGCGCATTTCATAATATTTTTTCGCGTAACTTTCAAATTTTTCAAATTCAGGCGGATGTATTATTCTAAAATTTTCAATTACTTTTTCAGGAATTCCAATTTGAGTAATCTTTTCTTTAATAACAGAAGCCTTGCCAAGAAGTATCGGCTTTAAAAAACCTTTCAGAAAAGATTCATAGGCGCCGCGTATTACTCTTTCATTTTCGCCGTCAGTAAAAACAACTCTTTTAGGGTTTGATTTCGCTCTTTGGTATATTTTATCCATAAAAACAAAATTTTTATTGGTAATATACATTAACGATTTTCTATACTCTTCAAGTTCTTCTTCACTTTTAAGGGGATTTTTTGCGACACCCGATTTTGAAGCCGCCCATGCCACCGCCGGAGCCTCCCACAATAGAACCCGCGGATCAAAAGGTTTTGGTATAATATATTCCGGGCCAAAAGAAAATCTTTCGTCGCTATAGGCATGAAAAACTTCTTCAGGCACAGGCTCTTTAGCAAGATTAGCCAAAGCATGAGCAGCCGCTACTTTCATTTCGTTATTTATTTTTCTCGCTCTAACGTCAAGGGCGCCTCTAAAAATAAAAGGAAAACCTAAAACATTGTTCACCTGATTGGGAAAATCAGAACGGCCGGTTGCCATAATTAAATCGCTTCTTACGGCTTTTGCAACGTCATAGGGAATTTCAGGATCAGGATTTGCCATCGCAAAAATAATAGGTTTTTCATTCATCGATTTTACCATATCTTCTGAAAGTAAATCTTTAGCCGCTACACCCATAAATACATCAGCACTTTTCATGGCGTCAGCTATTGTTCTGGCATTAGTGTTACAGGCGAATCTTTCTTTATATTCATTCATTCTATCGGTTCTGCCTTTATAAACAACGCCTACAGAATCAACCAGCATGATATTTTCTCTTTGAACGCCAATATTTAATATTAAATTGGCGCAGGCAATACCGGCTGCCCCCGCTCCGGCTATTACAACTTTTATATCAGATGCTGATTTTTTTTGAAGTTCAAGAGCATTCATTAAGCCAGCTGTCGCTATAATTGCCGTACCATGCTGGTCATCATGAAAAACGGGAATATCAAGAATTTCTTCTAATTTTTCTTCAATATAAAAACAGTCCGGCGCCTTAATATCTTCGAGGTTAATACCTCCGAAAGTAGGCTGCATCATGCTAACGCATTTAATAATATCATCGGGAACTTTTGAATTTAACTCTATATCAAATACATCAACATCGGCAAAGCGCTTAAATAAAACAGCCTTGCCTTCCATAACCGGTTTGCCGGCAGAAGGGCCAATTGCTCCTAGTCCCAAAACTGCTGTACCATTTGAAACTACAGCCACAAGATTACCTTTAGCCGTATATTCATAAACGTCATCTTCGTTTGCGGCAATTTTATTGCAAACAACAGCCACACCGGGCGTATAAGCCAATGAGAGATCATACTGAGTATTGCAGGGTTTTGTTGGATGTACCGACAGCTTACCTTTTTTCTTGCGCGAATGATATTCTAAAACGGATTTTTCTGTTATTTGCATAGGAACCTCTTTGTCTTTTATTTTGTAGTTACTTTCAATTTTGCCGCATAGCTTTGTAAAGAATGTTTTTATAGTGTAAAATTTTTAAAAGCACATTTAGTTAATAATACAATTTTTTGCGATTAAATACAAAAATTATGTAAATCCCCAATATTGATTAACTGAAAATAATTTAAAACTGCGGAAATCCATAGCTAGAATATTATTTTTCATACTTCTAAAATCATTAATTTCAAAAATTATCTTAATCCCATACCAGAAAAAATTTTCTTTACTGACTTTTTTCTTTAATAATCTATCTAAAAACATAGCTATGGAAATCCGTATCAATTGAGAAACCGAAATTCTTAATTGAATGGCGGTATTTCTTAATAACAACTCATCTTGGCCATAAAGACAAAGTTGATGCCGATGAGTTTTTTCTGAAATATTTTTCTTAATATTTTCATGAATAATCTTTAAATTATTTGTCCAGCGGATATTCTTTTTCAATAACAATTGAAAAACGCAGTATCGGACGATCCATGAAAAACTCCTGCTGTGGATTTCCGCAGCTATTATTATATTTTCCCAAACATGTACATTCAAATGTACATCCCAAACATTTTTAATTTCTTCTTTTGCCCAATGTGGTTGTTTATTGCACTTCATAATATATAAATACCCCGAAAATTCAAAATCATTCCCCAAAATATTAATTTTTTTTAGAAACAAAATAAAAAATGGTGAGATTATCTTGACTACCGTCAGAGAATATTAATATTAAATTTTCCAATAAACAAAATCTTTTTCTAAAATTATAACATATTTTGGACAATTTTAATTTTTTTACTATATATTTAACCTTAAATATATATATTTTTAATAATGAAGGAGATATATGAAAAAATTAATTTTACTATTTGCGGCCATTTTAATTATTTTTAACTGCTCAAACGAGGGTACGGGAACATTAAAGGTAAAGCTTACCGATGCGCCAACTGACGAATTTGAAGATGTCACCATAAACATAAAAGAAGTTAATATGATTGGTCAAAAGCAGACTACCGGCAAAGCCATACTTTCTTTTGCCGACGGCGAGAAAAAAATGAATCTGCTTGATTTACAAAATACATCTACTTTATTAGGTGAAGCTGAAGTTACAGAAGGTAAATACACACAAATTCGTTTGGTGGTTTATGAAACAGGCAATACAGCAAGACCGGTAGACGGCGAAGATAAACCCTTAACTATTGCCAGCGGCGATGTAACAGGCGCCAAACTGGTGATTTCGGGCGGTCTTGAAATTACCGCTGATGAAGAAAAAGAAATTACTTTAGACTGGGATTTAAATACCGAAAACTCAACACAAATAAAATTAAACAGCGACGGCAGTTACCACATGACACCGGTTTTAAAACTACAAAGCGTTAAGTAAATAATATAACTGATAAAATCAAGAACAAAAAAAACCAAAAGTTAAACCATGGTTTAGAGTAAAGGTTGGTTTTGGTTATTAAAAATTCAATATCGATAGAAACTGCCAAAGTGGTTTCTATCAACTGCAGCAAGTGATTTTGAGGCGTTTAATAACGCCTCAAAATTGTATCGAGCTAAGGGTTTTTCACAAGACGAAAGCCCAAGTCGTTATTTTCTAAATACGGTCCATTACCGCCCAAGTTACCAACACGCAATACATCCGCCGGATTAAAATAGCTTCCGCCGCGGCTTCCACGAAATGATCCGATTGTATACCAATCAAATATCCACTCCGATACATTTCCACATATATCATAAAGCCCAAGAGCATTGGCTGTTTTAGTCGCTGTATCATGAGAAACGCTACCACTGTTTACCATATACCAACTGTAATTACCCAATATAGTAGAGGCATTATAGGGCGCCGATGTATCGCCGCTTATGTGAGAACCCGGATAATATTCACCCGTAGCCATAATATCGTTATCTGAGTTAGAGTCATCAATATATCTTGCCGCAAGCTCCCATTCATTACTTGTAGGCAGTCTAAAACCTTTCGCATTCGGGTTTACATAGGGATTATCAAAACTGCCTGCTGTCATGTTTGTACTTGCGCCATATGCTCCATCGGCAGAACTTCGCATGGGTACGGTATATGCCGCGTCAGAGGTATATGCTACCGCGTATGAAGTACCATTTTGAGTATTATAATATTCGGTCAAAGCATTTGCAAAAACCATCGCATCCCGCCAGTTTATGGTTGTTACAGGTTCCAGTTTCGCGGCTGTCGGCGCACCCCCTGCCATACCATCATTGCCCTCTTTGCCCGCGTTGGCAAATATATAACCATTCGCCACTGCCCATGTTCTAACAGCATACCAAAGTTCATAAGTTACTTCGGTTTCGGCCATTAAATAAGCATTTGATAGAGTTACCGTACCGCTATCGTTTATACCAGTAAAAAATTTTTTACCCTCTATGTATCTCATATTAAAAGCAACAGCGCCGGCGTTATGCGCTACCCTGTCAGCCGCTTTTGGCGGTTCTGTACGGGTAAAGCGAAAGCCTATATTGGCAACTTCTGTATAAGGAAAGTCAGACATTGGGACACTAATTTGTGTATAAAATGTACTATTGCCAAAGTCACCTCCGCGTCTGTATCGGTAATTACCAATATTTTGCCAGCTAAAAACCCATTCCCATACATTGCCGCTCATATCATAAAGCCCAAGCGCGTTAGCTGTTTTTTCGGCGGTATTATGCGCGGCGCCGCCGCTGTTACCTGAATGCCATGCCACATTGTCTGTTGCTGTCGTATCAGTATATGCAGCTGTCGCCCCGCTGGCATAATTTCCCGGATAGTACTCACCCAGGTCAAGAATATCCCCATCACTATTTGTATCGTCAAAATATCTTGCCGCAAGCTCCCATTCGTTACTTGTAGGTAGCCTGAATCCATTTGATATATTGTTTGTCATATCTGTATTGCCATCAGTATCGGCTTTAATATAAGGATTATCACATGCTCCCGCTGTTGTGTTTACAACTGCGCCGCATACAGCATCGCTTGAATTTCTATTTGGTGTTGTATATGTGCCGTCTGTATAATAAACCGGCTCAAATGAAGTACCATTTTTTTGATTATAATATTCCGTAAGCGCGTTCGAAAACACCATAGCGTCGCGCCAGTTTATTTGGGTAACAGGTTCTTGATCATTTGTTGTAGGCACAGCTCCGTCTACACCGTCATGACCTTCTCTACCCGCGTTGGCAAAAGTATATCCATTCGCTGCGGCCCATGTATACACCTCATACCAAAGCTCATAAGTCACTTCTGTTTCGGCAATCCAGTAATTATGGCTCACCGAAGCTGTACCGTTGTCGTTTGTACCTGTTTTAAAAACCTCTGAGGGCACATAAACTTCGGCAAATCTGGCACCATTTAAAGAATGAATTTTTTTATTACCCGCGATACCGTCAAAATGCGGCTGAACGTTAGTTGTAATGCCTGTTGAAATATTACCAAGGATATCCACTGTTTTTATAGTAAAAATATATAACGTTTCATTTGTTAATGAACCCGCCGTATATGTCTGCGTATCGGCTGGTATTGTTTGATACCCCGCGCCGGGCGACCATGTTATTTCAACATGATCAAAATCATTGTCGGCAGGGTCGCTCCAGCTTAATGTTATTTCTGCGTCGCCAGCATGCGCATATAAACCGCTTACTTCGGCAGGGGCCGCTTTATCAATAGTATAAATAGCGTTTGAAATCGTTGAATTCATATAACCGGCTTTACAGGCAATTGCCTTGAGTGTTGTTGTTACTGTTGAACCCGGCGCAGCTGTTATACTTACCGGCGCAGAATAAAGACTTCCTGATGTGCATGAAGGCATTGTGTCACAGGCAGGCACCGCACCATCTGTGGTAAAACATATAGTAACCGGCGCGCCTGTTGTAGTGCTTATAATAATGCTTTGATCTGTATTGAATGTTTCGGCTGCCGGAGTAAATACCGGAGCGGCCACTGTACCAAAGGTTACTGCTGAAGCTTCATCGCTTGGTATACTAATATTACCCGCATAGTCTTTAGTTCTTACCTTAAAATAATAAGTTGTCTGAGCGTTTAAACCCGTTATATCTGTCGAATTATTACCGGCTGCCGTTGTTTTACTTATCGTAAACGTATCGCATCCTCCGGGTGTATCGCTTTGACATATTTCATACCCAAGATTTTCTGAAGCGGTAACATCGTCTGAAGAAATATCCCATAATAAATTAATTTGACTATATCCTGTTGCTGTCGCGACAAGGCCGGTTACTTGCTCGGGCGGCCATTTATCTATAGTATAGACAGCGCTTGAAATGCTTGAATCCGCATATCCAGCTTTACAGGCAATTGCTTTAAGCGTTGTTGTAGTTGTTGACCCTGCTGAAGCTGATATGCTTACCGCAGAAGAATAGGCACTTCCCGCTGTGCAAGAAGGGATCGCGTCGCAGGCAGGCAGTGTAAATCCGTCTGTGGTATAACAAATGGCGTCAGGCACGGCAGTGGTTGTGCTTATATCTATGGCTTGATCGGCCGCGTAAATTCCTGACGAAACGCTAAACGTAGGCGCATTTACTGTTCCCACGGCATTGGTTGTAGCTGTCGCTTCAATACTGGGCATGCCGATATTTTCTACATTGTCTTTGGCCCTTACTTTAAAATAATACGATGTATTTGTATTTAGGCCGGTTATATCTGCCGAAGTAACTCCCGCTGCTGTTGTTTGACTTACCGCAAATGGTTCGCACCCGCCTGATATATAGCTTTGGCATATCTCATAAACAAGATTTTCAAAAGCGGTCTTATCATCAAATGAAGCGCTCCAAAGTAGATTAATTTGATTTTCTCCTGCCGTTGTAGCTGTAAGGCTGGTTACCGGCGAAGGTGGTGTTTTATCAATAATATAATCTATGCTTGAAATAGAAGAATCAATATAACCCGCTTTACAGGCAATTGTATTTAATGTTACCGCTGTTGTAGAATCTGCCGCGGCTATTATATTAACCGGTGAAGAGTATAAATTTCCCACGGTGCAAGAAGGCATCCCATCACAGGCAGGCATTGTAAATCCGTCTGTGGTATAACAAATTATTACAGGCGCGGATGTTGTCGTTGTTACAACAACATTTTGATCTGTCCCATAGACACCTGCAGCAATATTAAATTCAGGCATACTTGCTGTACCTGTAGAATTGGTTGTCGCCGTCGCTTCATTGCTTGCTATACCGGTATTTGCGGTACTGTCTTTAGCTCTTACCTTAAAATAATATGCCGTCATGGGAGTTAAGCCTGTTATATTGGCCGTAAGTTCTCCCGCTAATGTTGTTTGACTTACAATAAAAGCGTTACATCCCCCTGAAGTATCGCTTTGACATATCTCATAAACAAGCGATTCTGGAGCGGTTTTATCGTCTGATGAAATATTCCATGAAAGATTTATTTGGTTGTCTCCCATGGTTTCGGCGGTCAAATTGGTTACCTGCGCGGGCGGTGTTTTATCAATTGTATAATTGATACTTGATACTGACGAATCAATATAACCCGCCTTGCAGGCAATTGCATTAATAATTGTTGTTGTCGTTGAACCTGTCGATGCCGTTATACTAACCGGCGAGGCTGAGTAAGTAACACCCGCGATACATATAGGCGTTTCGTCACAGGCAGGCATTGTAAACCCGTCTGTGGTATAGCAAATTTTAACGGGAGCGGACGTTATTGTTGTAATAGCAACATTTTGATCTGTACCATAGTCGCCTGCTACTACGCTAAAAATAGGATCGTTTACTATACCTATGGCATTGGTTGTAGCTGTTGCTTCAGAGCTTGCTATACCGGCATTTTGTACGCTGTCTTTGGCTCTTACCTTAAAATAATAGGCCGTCATAGGAGTTAATCCTGTTATACTGGCCGTAAGTTCTCCTGCTGATGTTGTTTGACTTTCCGTAAAAGTATTACATCCCCCTGAAGTATCGCTCTGACATATCTCATATATGAGCGATGCCGGTACAGTTTTATCGTCTGACGATTCGTTCCATGAAAGATTTATTTGGTTGTCTCCCATGGTTTCGGCGGTCAAATTGGTTACCTGCGTGGGCGGCGTTTTATCAATGGTATAATTGATACTTGATATAGATGAATCAATATAGCCCGCCTTGCAGGCAATAGCCTTTAGCGTTGTCGCTGTTGTAGAGCCTGACGGTGCTACTATACTTACAGCAGAAGAATAAAGACTTCCCACTGAACAAGAAGACATCGCGTCGCAAGCCGGCAGTGTAAATCCGTCTGTGGTATAACAAATTGTTACAGACGCGGATGTTGTTGTTGAAATAACAACGCTTTGATCTATTCCATATGTACCTGTTGTTACGTCGAATGTAGGCGAATTTACAGTACCAGCGGCATTGGTTATTGCCGTTGCTTCATCACTTGGCATACCAATATTACCCGCAGTATCTACCGCGCGTACACGAAAATAATAAGCCGTCAAAGAATTTAAACTTGTTATATCTGCAGAAGTAACCCCCGCTGTCGTAGTCTTGCTTGTTGCAAAACTATCACATCCGCCAGCCAATAGAGATTGACATATTTCATATATAATTTTTGCGGTATCGGCAGCATCATCCGATGACACGTTCCATGAGAGATGAATTTGACTTTCTCCGGCGGCTACAGCTATAAGACCGGTTACCTGCGAAGGAGGCGTAATATCATTCATAATTACATTAACCGTAAATGTTTTTGTTGTACTTTCTTCGCCTTTAGTGATTGTCGCTGTAAGCGTTACTGTAACATTGCCGCCTTCTGTAGGCTGTGTTACCAAAGCACTGCTACCTGTAAATGTGATAATGCTATTATCGCTTGACCAGCTTATTTCTGAACCGTTGTTACCTTCAAGAGGCACAATAAAGTCTTGTGTTACTGACGCATCGTTATCTCCCGCGATAAAGGTAAAATCGTTAAAATCAAGAGCATCTTTATCGCCGGCCACCGCCGCTTTATCGGCCTTGCGTCCCTCAATATAATCTTGACTTTCGGGGTCATTAATGTTCGTGTGTTCTAATACCCCGCCTTGGCAGTTAAATACAAAAAAAAGACTTATCAGTAACAATATATTTAGTATTTTATTTAACATTTTATTCCCCTTTAATTAAATAATTTTTTATACGAAAAATATAAATATTCATTACATATGTTCTTATTGTAGCCTGTATGTATTCTGCTAGAAAAATTTAATCCACTTCTGCTATGGAATTTTACAGCTGTACTTGAAGCCGTATAATTTTTACCCGTGATTAAAATATCCGTTAAAATTGCCGCGGTCACACCTAAAAACGCGTAAGAAAAATAAGCTCTTAGGTTCATAGCGCTGTTGGCTTCGTCATAAGCTTGCGTAACGTTATCTTTATCTGCGTCATCATATTCTTTTTGTTTGCTTGTATAATTCAAATGCGACCATAAAAAACCTGAACCTGCGGCAGACCAAAGGCCAAGATAAATATATCCTCGTTTTTGATTCGCATAAATATGTCCCCAGCCCGGCACAAGAGCATTTCGCCAAATCATACCGGTATATGAAATACCGCCTGATTCAAAAGAATCACCGGTTAGTTTTGTCACCACCTCTTTAGCCGCTTTCGGGAAGTCATTTTTATCTTTAACACTTACGTCGGCGGCATTTTCATACTGCTGTAAAACTACATCTAAGACTTTGGCGTTAATAGAATATTCGCCGAACGCTTCACCCGCCGAGCCGACCAGCATTTTTTCACATTCCAGTGCGTTGCCTAAATTGATAATGCACTGTTCAGTATTACACGAACCGGGACCTACACCCTGTTTTTTGGCCTCAACGGCCATCATAGTTTCAATTTGATCGTTGCTTATAACTTCATACTGTCTGGTTTGAATTAAAGCGCTTCTTACTTTTTCAGTTAAATACCTGGCTTCGTCTTTTGTAATGGCACCGCTGTATTCAAATTGCATTACGGCAATTCGTTTTTTGGCTTCTTGACTGTTTATTGAAGATATGCAAAGTAATAAAAATATAAATACTTTTAGTAATTTATACATACCCCGCATCCCTCGATTTTCCCTTTTAGGTTTAAGGTTAGTATGCAATAAATTTTTATTTATAATTTATTTTTTATAAATATAATTTTTTCAGACAATATATGGAAAATCTAAATATCATTATTAAAAAATATAACTAAAGTATTGATATTCTGGCTATTTTTTCTTATTTTTTTAATTTTTTTGAATAGTATTTTTTTTTTGATTCATGCAGCGCCGCTTCTAGTTCACATTCTCTTAAATAATTGTAATGCTCAATAGGCATAACTATAAAGAGCACTGTTTGCCAAAAAGTTACCAAACGCTATTGCTTCTTTGCTACGCTTACGAACTTCTTCTCGTCTTATTTCAATCAGTATTAAAAAAACAAACAAATATTTGCCAATTATACGATTTATGTATAAATTTACTATATTCGTAATGTAAAAGGTACATCGTAAATATGTCAACTACAGTTGAAATGAAAAAAGAAAAAACAACTGACGAACAAAATGAAAAGTATACGGCTCTTTTAGAAACAGGGCAAAAATTATTTTTCAAATTCGGCACGAAAAGGGTCAGCGTTGAAGAAATATGCCAAAAGGCAGATGTAAGTAAAATGACTTTTTATAAATATTTTAAAGATAAAAATGATTTAACAAAAATTATTTTGCAGAAAATTTTTGACGAAGCCATGCAACAATATCATAAAATCATGAAAGAAAAAATTTCATTTACTGAGAAAATTGAAAAGATTATTAAACTAAAACTTGAAAAATCAAACGAGTACGGTGATGTTTTTTTAGAAGAGCTTCTTGAAACCAACGAAGAATTAAAAGCCTTTGTTCAAAAAAAATCTTTAGAAGCCTACAATCTTAATATTGATTTTTTTAAGAAAGGACAAAAAGAAGGCGTTATTAGAAAAAACATGAAGCCTGAATTTTTTATGCTTTTAATTGAAGATATAACAGAAATGCTGCATAATGAAAAATTAAAAACAATAATACCCGATGTACATGAAAGGTTTGAAGAGCTTTTAAATTATTTTTTTTATGGAATTGCAAATGAAAGATCGTAAAAGAAAAATTAGACAGGATAACAGGATGAAAATATTTATAAAAGAGAATGGCCAAATGATTAGGTTCTGTAATCCTGTATTTTCGACGTATGACAAAGCCATGGGCAAAAATATTTTTATATAACTTAAATAATAAAACTATAAGGAGAAACTATTTATGAAATATAAATTAAAATTTTTAGGTTTTATATCCCTTTGGATATTCTCTTTCGTGCAAATACTGGCAATTACGCCTGAAGAGATTATTCGTAAGGTAGATAAAAACGCCGAGTTTAACACGCAAAGTTTTGCCATTACTATGAAAATACAAAAAGGAAAGCGAACCTTAACTAAAAAAATAGAGGGTTTTGGGATGGTTAACGGTAAAAAATCTTTCATGAAGTTTACCAATCCCGAAGATGACGGCGTTAAATACTTAAAAATTGAAAAAGAATTGTGGATTTATTTTCCCGACGCCGACGATATCATGAAAATTTCAGGTCACATGTTAAGGCAGGGCATGATGGGTTCAGACATCTCTTATGAAGATATGATGGAATCTGGCGAGTGGGAAGAAAAATATGCAGCCAGACTTTTACCAGATGAAACCATTGGCGGTAATTTATGCTTTGTCATTGAACTAAAGGCTAAAGTTCCCGATGTCGCGTATGAAACCCAAATAATGTATGTAGAAAAAAATAATTTTGTTCCGGCAAAAGTTGATATGTACAGCGCGGGCGGCAGACTCATAAAAAAAATAAGTTTTCATGATTTTCAAAAAATTTCAGGCCGAACCGTGGCCCAAAAAGTAATTATTAAAGATACCCGAAGAGCAGATTCTCTTACAACTGTTGAATACGGCAATGTGAAATTTGACGTTAAACTGCCGCCAAATGTTTTTACCAAGGAGTATTTAAGAAGATAAAAAATGAGGTAACACATGAAAAATGCAATACAAAATACCGCGCGCGTTTTAATTCTTCCAACGCTTTTTTTGCAGGCATTTTCATACCTTTACGCCGAACCAAAACTAACAGGCGTTTTTCGAAACGATACTCTTATACTATCTAAAAATAAAACCGGACATTTTTCTGACATTCTAGAAAACCGTCTTGTATTAAAAAATAATTCTGACAAATGGAAACTTTACATAGACGGTCGTTTTTATTTATACTTCGGAGAAATTACAGAACAGTTGGGCGATTACGACGCTGAATTAATGAGAAGTTTTATCAGATATTATGCAGGCTGGGCCGATTTTACGCTCGGTAAAACATATATCAATCTTGGCAATTCGGGAATTTTTAATCCCTTTGAGATTGATAAAACTTTGAACTTTTCAGATGTATCTTATGCTAAAAAGGGAATACTCGCTTTTGAAAGCGTTATCCCCTTAGGGGATCTTTCAAGATTAAAAGCTTATGGCGGATACAATGATACCTTTAAAAATTATTCAACAGGTTTTGACTTGGGTTTTAATATAAAAAGTTTTGATCTGGGTCTTGCCTCGATTCGAAACGGTACAAATAAGAACGAAAAGATTTTTATTCATATGCCTGAGTACATCAGTGAGTCAAGAAATATTGCCGGAGTTTATTTTAAAGGAGATCTAGAATTAGGTATTCAAGCCGCTTACGCGCATCACTTTAACGACAAAATAAAGCATGATTTTATTGAGGCAAATTTCGGATTCGATTACAGTTTTTTTGGCGCCATGCTTTTATTAAATACTATTTTTTACTACAATGAAAACGGCGGTTCAAGTCCCAAAAATTACGCCTTACAAAGCGAAGCTTACTTTTTCGCGAAATACTATAATTACAGCGGATTGATATACGCTTATGACGAGTTTTTAAGTTTTGATTTGGGAGTGTTTTCAAACCTTAACGATAAAAGTTCTATTATTATAGCGTCGGTAAATAACACTATCGCTAACGGATTAAAAGTTACTTTTATGACGGCTTTTCTAACGGGAAAAGCCGATGACGAATATTCCATCCACAAAACGGGTGAATACTTCGCGCTTGCTCGTATTGAGGGGAGGTTTTGAAATGTTATATAAAAGTTGTGAAAAAGAATGTCGCCGAGTGGTTTGTACGCCGCATTTCGATACATCCCTCGATATGAATATCAGCTATAAAGATATCTTAGCGGGATACTCAATGACCGGCGTACAAATTGTATCGAGGCGTACCCCTAAAAAAGGAGAACACCATGTTGTTAGAAATTAAAAAACTAAATAAAATCTACGAATCGGGAAAGATAAAATTTCAGGCTTTATTTGATGTAGATTTGAATTTTAAAGAAGGCGAGTTTTCTGCTCTTGTGGGTCCTTCGGGTTCGGGTAAAACAACGCTTTTAAATTGCATTGGCTGCATTGACAAACCCGAAAGCGGCGATATTCTTTTACAGGGCGATAATCTTACACAAAAGAAATCGGTTGAGCTTGCAAAAGTTAGAAAAGAAAAATACGGATTTATTTTTCAAACCTACAATTTAATGCCCGTATTAAATGTTTATGAAAACGTAGAACTGCCCATGAAACTTTTAAAAAAACATTCAGATTCAGAAATAAAAGAACTGGTTTATAATATTTTAGATGAAGTAGGATTAAAAGGTCTTGAGAAAAGAATGCCGCTTGAATTATCAGGCGGGCAGCAGCAGAGGGTTTCAGTCGCCAGAGCGTTAATTAAAAAGCCGCAAGTAATTTTTGCCGACGAGCCAACCGCCAATCTCGATTCAAAAACAGGCGAGGCCATCATTGACTTAATGCATGAATTAAACGAGGTAGAAAAAGTTACCTTTATATTTTCTACCCACGATAAAATGGTGATGAAACATGCACGAAGAATTATAGAATTAAAAGACGGTAAAGTAGTATAAGAAGGTTATAATGGGATATCTGGCAAAAATAGCTTATAAGAATATCATAAAAGCCAAAAGGCGAACCATACTTACTTTTATGATGCTTTCTTTTGGCTTTATGGTATTTCTTGTATTAGACGCTATGTATGAAGGCCTTGATGTTGTTTCATTTAAAAACTACATTGAATTTGAAACCGGCCATTTTAAAATCAGGAACATTAATTTTGACGAAGACGACCCATATGATTCTGAAAATTATCTCGAAAACACAAACGAAATAGAATCTAAATTAAAAACAATGGATTTTGTAGAAGGATACGCTTCTCGCGTTTTATTTTTATCAGAACTTGATAACGGCATAGATTCTACGCCTATTATATCGGTTGGCATTGATCCTCAAAACGATAAAAATGTTTTTAACTTAGATCAGTATATTAGCGAGGGCAAGCTGGAAAAAAACGGCATTGTTCTCGGATACATACTTGCCAGAGACATGGGACTAAAATTGGACGATCTTGTTTTTATAACCTTTCGAAACCGCCATGGAATGTTTACATCCATTGAATTTACGGTTACCGGTATTGTAAAAGCCGCCGACCCGAGAGTAAATATGATGATGGCTTTTATAAATATTGAAGAGGCGCGTACATATATGGATATCAAGGGCGCCACTGAATTAACATTAAGAGTAAAAGATTATTTAAATATTGAGCCTTTTGAAAAAGAATTAAATTCAAAAATTACCGGCGTTAAAATTCAAAACTGGCAGGAACTCTCAAGCGAGTTCGCGGCCCTTCTTGATATGAAAAAAGCTGCAGGAAATTATATATTGCTATTTCTTCTGATAATAGCTTTGGTCGGCATTATTAACACCCTATTAATGTCGGTTTTTGAAAAAAGAAGAGAAATAGGAATGCTGATGGCGCTTGGTATGCAAAAAACCGAGGTACGAAATATATTTATTATAGAAGGATTAATCATAGGCATCTTAGGCAGTATAATGGGAATGATATTGGGTACACTGGCAAACTTATATTTTATTTACGTAGGTATTGATTACGCCTCAATGTTAGGTGAAGACGCTATGGGGTTTAATATCACCGGCAGGGTAAAATCGGCATGGGTTTTTGCTTCTTATGTTAAATGCTTTGTTCTTGTGGTATTAACCAGTATACTGGCCAGTTATTTTCCCGCGAAACGGGTCATGATGTTTGAACCCATGGAATGCCTAAGGGTAGCGCAGTAAAGGAGCATTGATATGTTAATAAAATTCGCGTTTCGAAATGTTCTTAGAAACAAGAAAAGATCGTTTTTAACTTTTCTTTCCATATTTTTAGGGGCCATTATTGTAGGTATCGCGCAGGGCTGGATTAATGGCATGGTTGCCGTATATCAAAATAATTTTACCAAATACCAAACCGGACATGTTAGAATAACCACAGAAGAATACTTAAAACGACAAAAGTTTATGCCTGTAGATGAAATTATTTCTGATCATGAAAAGCTGATTTCTAAAATAGAACATATAAATGAAATAAGAGACGTACAAGAAAGGGTCCGTTTTGGTATTTTACTGGGTCATAAAGAAAATACGGTATCGGCTTTCGGAATTGGCATTAACTTAAACGATAACGAATATAAATTAAAAGAAAAATTAATTGAAGGCGAAATTAAAGAATCTGGCATATATATAGGCAGTATTCTCGCTAAAAAAGCAGGCGTAAAAATAGGCGACGATCTTTTAATCGCTTCAAAAACATCACAAGGCGGCTTAAACGGAATTAAACTTAAAGTAGAAGGAATTTTTAAAATCGCAATGATGTATGATAAAAACTCTTTTTTTATAAGTCTTGAAGACGCAAAAAGGCTCTTAAAAATATTTAACGGTACAACCGAACTATATGTTTACGGCCATGATATTAATAACGTAAATATTTATAAAAACGAGATATCTTCATTTTTACCTAAAGGTTTAACGGCTCAAACCTACCAGGAACAACTTGGCGACTTCATGAGCCTTATGGAAACAATGAAATCTGTATATATTTTTATTGAAGCGTTAATTTTATTTTTAGCCTGTTTTGTAGTCATAAACACAATGATGATGGCCATTTTTGAAAGACTGCATGAAATAGGCACACTAAAAGCCATGGGCATGACCGATAGGCAGCTTTTTTTTAATTTTACGATGGAAGGCGCCATTATAGGAACAGCCGGCGGTATTTTAGGCGCCATTGTGGGCTATTCTATTATCGCTTATCTTTCTCACAGGGGTATCGATTTTTCAAAAGAAGTCAAAGATTTAACCATCCCCATTGAATATATTATAAGACCTGTTATCGCTATAAAAGATTTGGCCATCGCGGTTATTGTTTGTATTGTTGTCCCCACAGTTTCAGCTATGATTCCCGCACGATATGCCAGAAAGCTTATGCCGGCAGAGGCCCTTAGAAAATAATTTTCGATACCTCTTAAAATAAATATTCATAATTGTTTACAATTCAAACCCAAGGCTTAAAATGACAAAAATATGTTTTTTCAAAAGTATAAATTTTTTTTTATTTTCTTAATTATATTATTTATTTTAAATTGCTCTGCTAAAGAAGAAAATTTTATCGTAAAAAACGGCGAAATTGATTTGTCAAATTGGGATTTCATAAAAGACGGAAGTGTTGAACTAAAAGGAACATGGAAGTTTTACTATAAAAAGCTGTTTTCTAACGGCACAGACCTATCTAAAGAAGAATATTCATTTTTATATTCCCCGGGCCTATGGAATGGTTCTACACAACAGGGCAAAGAAATAAACGGATTAGGCTACGGAACTTATAAATTAAATTTGATTCTTGGCTCTAATAGGCCGTCTTTAGCGATAAAAATGATCGATGCGGCGACATCATATAATATGTGGTTTAATAAAAAAAAAATATTGTCTAACGGCCAAATAAGCGAGAAAGAAAATTTATATAAGCCGCAATTTTTTTCTTCGGTTATTCTTTTAGAAAATCTTCAGCAGAATAATGAAATCATAATAGAGGTCGTTAATTTCAAACATAGTAAAGGCGGTATGTGGTTAGCGCCAATTATTGGTAAGGCCGAAGAAGTTATAATACAAAAAAGAATAAATACTTATATAGATGTTTTTTTAGTAGGGAGCCTTCTAGTCGTGGCTATTTATAATATGTTTATGTTTTATTTTCATAAAAAAGATAAAGCCTCTTTATATTTTTCATTGTTTGCTCTGGCTATAATTTTTCGCATAATACTAATTAATGAAAAACCGCTTTACCAAATTTTTCCCAATTTTAACTGGTATTTAGGCAATAAGATTGAATATATAAGTTCATATTTATCTAATATTTTGTTTTTACTGTTTATAAATTCTATTTTTTCAAAATATCTTAATAAAAATATTCTAAATACTCTGTTAGCACTTTTTAGTACCGGAACTTTAGTTGTTATTTTTTTCCCGCTGTATTATTATTCAAAAACAATGTTTTATTTTGAAATCTCAATGATAGTAGGAGGCATTTGGGTTTTGATGGTTATTTTAAAAGCGCTTAAAGAAAAGAAAAGTGAAGCTTTACTTGTTCTAATTGGTTTTATTTCTCTTTTTCTTGCGGTTATCAATGATATCTTGTTTAATGAGCGAATTATAAACACATTTCATTTGGCCCATTGGGGATTGTTTGCTTTTATGCTTCTTCAAACCGGGAATATTTCTATGCGCTTTTCTAAAACATTATCTTTTACCAAAAAAATAGCTTTTGAGTTAGATATCGCGAAACAAGTGCAAGAAAACGTTTTAACTTTTCCAGATTATTATAACAATATAAAAGAATTTGAAATTGCTGTTACCTATTTACCGCAAAATAAAAAAGTAGGGGGCGATTATTATAATATTAGTCAACTTGAAGATAAGTCTGTTTCAATTATCATTGCCGATGCCATAGGACACGGTATACAGGCTGCTTTAAGAACAATGCAAATTCATGCAATATATATGCAAAATAACAAACCCGAATCTTCCATGCAAACACTAAAAAACATGAACAACAATATCTTAAAAAGCAAAGACGTTTTTAGCCAGAATTATTTTACTGCTTTTCTTATTAATGTTAGAAAAGGCGCAATTTCATTTTCTTCTGCGGGTCATCCGGCGCAGTATCTTTATAAATTTAAAACAAAAGAATTAAAAAAACTGCAGACATCAGGAAAAATTTTAGGGGTTTTAGATGATGCCGAAATTGAATTAAAAAAAGAAAAATTTGAAAATGCAGATATAATTTTTCTTTTTACAGATGGTTTGTTTGAACAGCTAAATGATAAGGGAAAAGAATTTAGCGAAAAAAAACTTTATACCTTGTTTGAAAAAGCTGTAAGTAATGCTTCAGAAAAAAGCCTTGAAAAAATAAATTTATCGGTGATAAATGAATTAGATAGATATAAAGGAAAAGAACCATCTACAGATGATATTACATTGATTTCAATTCGTTTAAAATAATAATAATCTAAACCTAATAAAGCTATTTTAATGATTTACCAAAGCACAAAAAAATTTATCTTGGCTAATAAATGAATATCGAATGGAACAATAAATATTTAATAGGTATTGAAAAAATTGATAATCAGCATAAACAGCTTGTTCAACAAGTAAATATATTTTTTAATTGTGTTAATAAAAAAAAAGGCAGGGATAAAGTTTTAGAAATTTTAGAATATCTATCTGAATATGTAGAAGAACATTTTAAAGATGAAGAAAACCTGCAAAAACAAATTAAATACCCTGATTATGAAGAACATAAAAATAAACATGAAAACTTTAAGACATTAATTATCAAACTAAAAGATAAAATCATAAAAACCGACATTGACTACAATAATATTTTAGAAACCAATCAAATAATAACAAAATGGATAATTAATCACATTTACAATTCTGATAAAAAAATTGGAGAATACATAAAAAAAATTAAATCTTAAAGTTTCTAAATAATCTAAGCTATTAAATATTTGTATTAAACATAATGCTTATTTATAAATATGTTAAAATATTTTAAGATAAATTTAAGTAATAAAGGTTTTTTTATTGTCTATCTATAACAAAAAAAAATTTTAAATCTGTATTTAATATTTTATATTCATAACTTATATGAAAATAGGTGAAATCTTAATTAAAGAAAACGTTATTACAGAAGAAGAGTTAAATCAGGCTCTGGAACTACAAAAAAAAAGCTTCGATAAGTTAGGTAAGATTCTGGTAGATATGGGTCTTTTAGATTATATGGATTTAATTAAATATCTTTCTATTAATCATGTAAAACCGGCTTTAGGAGAATTATTAATTGCCACGGGTTTAATTGATGAAGATAAATTAAATTCAGCGCTTGAAAAACAAAAAAACAATCCTAATAAAAAAGTTGGCAATATTCTTGTTGAAAGCGAACATCTTGATAAAAATATTCTAGCTCATTTTTTAACCGTACAGGCTTCTGGTTTTATTTCAAGAGAAACCGAGGTCGAAATAGAAAACGGGCATGGTTCTATACGTGGCAATAATGGCAGTAAATACACCGGCGGAATAAAAAATGGAAAAATGCATGGCAAAGGAATTTATTCTGATATAGAATGCCGATATGTAGGCGAATTTAATGATGGCAGCTTTCATGGAGAAGGCACCATGACATCTAACGAAGGTTTTGTACTACATTCAGGAGAATGGCTAAGCGGTAAGCCTGTAAAATAAAGCTTGTAAAGGCAACAGCCGTATATCAAGAACTCATAAAATTATTTTTCTAAATAAACTTACATCTTGACATATCGTTAAAGTATTAAATAACGTATATCAAATGTGTGGAATAGTCGGTTATATAGGCCCTAAAGCGTTAGATTCAGTACTTCTGGTTGGTCTAAAAAAACTGGAATATAGAGGATATGATTCGGCGGGAATAGCGGTTTTAAACAAAGATGAACTGTCAATTTGTAAGGCAAAAGGTAAAATAATAAACCTTGAAGAACAGTTGAAATCGCAGGGATTAAACGGACATGCCGGTATAGGACATACCCGCTGGGCAACACATGGTGAACCTTCAACAAAAAACGCTCATCCGCATACTAATTCAGATGCAAACCTTGCTGTTGTGCACAATGGAATTATAGAAAATTATTTAGAAATTAAAAATGATCTAATTAGTAAAGGATATGTTTTTGTATCAGATACAGATACCGAAGTCATACCTCATCTATTAGATTATGAAATTAAGAAAAATATATCGTTACAAGATGCTTTTTTAAATTGCCTAAAAAAAATAGATGGTAAATTTGCAATCGCGATGATAAGTGAAAAAGAATCAAATAAAATATTTTTTGCCAGAAACGGCGCCCCCCTTATCTTGGGTAAAGGTAAAAAATCTATACCTGAAAGTTTTATAGCATCTGACCTGCCGGCTATTATACCTATAGCTAGAGAAGTAATTTATATAAATGACGGCGAATGGGGTTATATTGAAAATAATAAAATAGAAATATTTAATCTGCAAAACAGCCCTATTGAAGTAAAATTAGAGCCAATTGAAATAACAGAAGAAGAAATAGAAAAAGGAAAGTACCCGCACTTTATGCTCAAAGAAATATATGAGCAAACTTCTATTCTGCAAAAAATTATAGATACACGCCTTGATAGTGACAACAGAATTATTTTTGAAGAATTAACTTTTGACAATGAATATTTATCTAGAATCGGCAGAGTAATTATACAAGCCTGCGGAACTTCACTTAATGCAGGGTTAATAGGTAAGCTATATTTAGAAATATTAAGTAAATTAACAACAGACGCCGATTTTTCATCTGAATTTAGATACCGAAATCCAGTCGCAGGCGGTGATACACTGGTTATAGGTATTAGCCAGTCAGGTGAAACTGCTGATACCTTGGCCGGATTGCATGAAGCAAAGGCAAAGTTCTTAAAAGTTTTATCTTTTGTAAATAATAAAAACTCTAGCATTTCAAGAGAATCTGATTCTATTATAGATTTAATGGCAGGTCCCGAAATAGGTGTTGCCTCGACCAAGGCATATACAGCAGAACTAGTAAGTTTGTTTTTATTTTCTCTTTATATGAGTTCTATTCGATGGGCAATGCCTAAAGAAGAAAAATTTAAATTAATAAATGAGCTAAAAACTTTACCAGAAAAAATAGAACAAATATTACAAAAATTAGAGCCAATTCAAGAAATAGCTAATTATTTAAAAAATGTTTCAAATACTCTTTATCTTGGGCGAACGTTTAATTACGCGACCGCTCTAGAAGGCGCTTTAAAATTAAAAGAAATATCATATATTCACGCTTCAGGTTACGCGGGCGGTGAATTTAAACATGGTCCTATCGCTCTCATTTCTGAAGAGGTACCTTCTATTGTTATTGTACCAGAGGGTGAAATAAGAAAAAAAACTATATCAAACTTACTTGAAGTAAAAGCCAGAAAAGGTAAAATAATATCAATTATAACAGAAAACGATAAAGAGGTAAAAGATATATCTGATTTTTACGTAGAAATTCCTAAAATCTGCGAACCTTTATCGCCAATTTTAACAGTAATACCTTTACAATTGATTGCTTATTATACAGCGGTTTATAGAGGGTGTGACGTCGATAAGCCAAGAAATTTGGCAAAATCTGTAACTGTTGAATAAATTGTTATTATGTTTGAATCTGAAACAGCGGAAGCTTTATCAAAGAATGAAATTGCTATATCGGTAATTGAAAGACTTAAAAAAGGCGATTTAACTTCAATTAATGAATTTTTTGAAGCGTTTTCTGAAGATATTTATAATTTTCCCATGAGATTTTATAACTTCAATGAAGATGAAGCCGGAGATTTTTATTTATACGCGTTTGAACATTTAAAAAATGGCAAAAGGCTTTCTGTGTTTCAACAAAAATCAAAATTTACTACATGGTTTTTTTCTGTATTACGAAATTTAACAATCGATTTTTTGCGAACAAAAAAAGAGAAATTAAAAACTGTATCAATGACTAAAATAGATGATAACGGTAATGTCTTTGAGCCTCTTGAAAATATTGCTGATGAAAGAAATAATAGATCAGAAATTGAAAGCAACTCTTATTTTCAAAAATTCAGCAATAAACTTGAAGACCTTGATATACAAAAACGTATTTTATTTAAACTTGCCTATATTTATTATCTCGATCTTGATATAGAAGAAATTAAATGGCTCTCAGAAAAAAGAAAAGTCTCAAAAGAAATAATACTTAGAGAAATTTTAGAGTTAAAAGATATCGTTTTTGAAAAAGCGTCTGATGTAAAATTTTTAGAAAATAAGCTTACTGAAAATTTTCAAAAAATTCTTTCTCTTCAAAACTCGATAGATAATTTTTTTAAAGAAAATCCGCATATTAAACCCAATAAACACAGCTGGTCTGTAGATTATGAAAATAGTGAAATTCCACCAAAAATTATAGATTTAATTAGGTCTTTAATAAAAAAGAAGAAAAAACAAATATCTTTGCTTGCGCATCAAGAGAAAAGTCTTATTTCTATTAGAGCTCCCTATAAAAATTTATCAAAAATGCTTAATACGAGCCAGGGGGTGCTTTCGGTTCAATTGCACAGAACAATTGAAAAATTTGATATTTTTTAAATTTTTTTATGTTGAATTTTTTATTTTCTGTTCGTCATATTTAACATAAAAATGAAAATAAATGCAGGATAATGAATATGAGCAATAAAATAAATCAAAAATGCGATTTCCCCGTAATAAAAGCCTATCTTTCAGGAAAGGATAAATCAAAAGCATTAAACCATATAGGTGAATGTGTTTTATGTCTTGAGAAAATAACGCACTTGCAAAACGCTCTTAAAGAAAAAAAAATAAATAATATATTAAATACATCAGAAAAGCAGTCTTTACCTGATGAAAAAATATATGCTTTGGCCGAAGCGTTTCATGAAGATTTAAACAGTGTTTCAAAAAAATATTCAAAAGAAAGCGATATTTTATGGCAAGACAATATTAGTCTGGAGCTTTTTCAAATATTTCTAACAATTTTAAATCCTAAATTTGAAGAAAAACAAAAAAAAGTTCCTGAATATCTTAAGCAAATTATCGCAAATCGCTTAGAAAATGAAAGTAAAGAGTCCTCTAAAAAAACATCAGATAAATTTATTATTAAAATCAAAGATGGCCTTCAGTTGATATCGGGCATGGCTGAAAATTTATTTTTACTGCCTGAAAGAGCAGATGCAGCTTCTTTTCGATCTGCCGCGCATGCCGAACAGGAAAACTACCCTACATCCCTGAATTTTTTCACAAAAGATGAAAATAATGAAATTTTACTATACCAGGCAGTTCAAGACGGTCCCGGTACGGTAATGCTAACTATTAAGCTACAAAATTTTGCTAAAATTCCTAAGATTATTAACTTAAAAAAAGAAAATCGTATTTTACATTCATACGCATTAAAAGAAGAACATGCTTTTTTCCCGCATATTATTCCAGGAGATTATGAAGTTGAACTTAAAGATAATAGCGGTGCTTTGCTTAAAAAAATTGATATCTCGGTAATATAAAAAATTTTAACTTAAGACAGCTTTTGCTTTTTTTACGATTTCTTTAAAAGCTTCTGGTTGTCTTATGGCAATTTCACTTAAGCTTTTTCGATTAAGAGTTATTTCAGATTTATTAATTGCATCAATAAATTTTGAATAGCTTATGCCTTCTTCTCTGCACGCAGCGTTAATTCTTACTATCCAAAGAGATCGAAAATTTCTTTTTTTCTGTTTTCTGTCGCGGTAAGCCCATACATCTGACTTCATTATGGCATCTTTTGCCGTACGAAAAAGTTTTCTTCTACCGCCACGAAAACCTTTAGCTCTTTTTAATATTTTTTTTCTTCTATTTTTTCTTATTGTGCCGTTAACAGCTCTCATAAATAATCCTTAAATACTTTTTATATACCAAGCATACGTCTAATACCCGGAAAATTCGCGGGGTGCACATACGCCGTTTCTCTTAAAGAAGATTTTCTTTTTGCCTTTTTTTTAGTTAATATATGATTTTTAAATGCCTTTGCTCTTTTTAATTTGCCCGAACTAGTTAGACGAAATCTTTTCGCCGCGGAACGGTTTGTTTTCATTTTAGACATATTACCCAAAAATATAATTGAAACAAGCCGTCAATAATAAAGGAAAGTATGGGCAAATTTATTACTAATTTATACTAAAGCATATATTTGAGATACAAGATTTTACTAAATTATGCGATTATTTTTGCCAAAATATATATTAAACTTTACACTGTATTTTATTTACTTGGTTTGGGTTTAAAAATTTATTAAATAAGGAGTTTTTTAGTCTATGAAAACACCAGTATTATTAATGAACAAATCAAAAATTATCAACAATTATAATGAAATTAGAAAAGCTTTTTTTGATTTTAAAGTGGCTTATGCTATCAAAGCCAATAATAATACAGAAATACTTAACAGCTTATTAGAAGAAAACGCGTATTTTGAAACGGCTTCGTTTTTTGAGATAAAAAAACTATTATCTTTAGGTGTAAGCTCTAATAATATAATTTTTTCAAATCCAGTAAAATCTCCTGAAGAAATATATGCCGCAGTATCAAATAATATTACTGTTTTTGCTTTTGACAGCATTGGTGAACTCGAAAAAATATATCCTTATAAAAAGAAGATTAATTTACAGTTTAGAATTGAAGTTCCTAATGAAGGCAGCTTATGGCCGCTATCTGGTAAATTTGGCTGTCCTGAAGAACTATGGGAAAAAGTGTTTTCATATATGAAAGAAAAAGAAATTGAGCTAAGCGGAATAACTTTTCATGTAGGGTCACAATGTGAAAGATTAAATAGCTGGCATATGGCTATGACAACAGCAAAAAAAGCGTTAAAACTTAGCCAAAAATATAATTTAAATCCAAATACATTAAATATAGGTGGTGGTTTTCCTGTGTATCTGGGAAGAGAAATCCCCTCGGTTAACGATATTTCAAAAATTATATATGAACATTTAAATAATTGGAAGAATGAAGGTATAAATATTACTAATTTTTACGCCGAACCAGGCAGATTCATTACAGGCGACGCGGGAATAATAGTATCAAAAATTATCGGTATTGCAGAAAGAAAAGAAAAGAAATGGGTTTTTCTTGATACAGGTGTATTTACGGGAATGATGGAAACAATAGACGGCATTACCTATCCTATAAAATCAACCGGAAAAGGAAAAAAAGAGAGAGTAATGCTATGCGGACCTACATGCGATTCGATGGATAAGATGTATGAAGCTGAAATCCCTTCACCTATTGTAGGGGATAAAATTTACTTTTTAAGCTCTGGGGCATATACAACGGTTTACGCTTCAAATTTTAACGGATTTTCAATTCCTGAAGTTTTCTTATTAAAGAACATTCATGAAAAGAATTTTTTAGAATCAATTGAAAAAGATATTGAAATAAGCTTAACTTAAAAACAGCTAAAAGTATATTATTTACAAATTACACGGGCTGCCAGCTGATGAACTTTAACTATATTGCCTTCAGGTATTAATATCTCATGTAAAATACCTTTTTCAGGAGCCTCAAGCGAAAAAGAAGCCTTATCGGTTACTAAATCACAAAGTTCGTCACCTTTTTCAAATGATTCACCCGCTTTTTTGTTCCATTTTACCAGTTCAATTGAATCTGTATCGCCAACATCAGGAATTACAAGGTCTGTAATTGGTTTAGTCATTATTTTTGGGCTTTAATTTTGTCTATACTTTCAAGAGCAATTCTTAGTGTTTCAATATCTTTTTCTTCAGGCACCAAAGGAGTTACGTTATCTGTAATACACTCATAAAAGTGTATATGCTGGCTTTTAAGCGGATTGTCTTTATGCACATAAAGTTTTTCAACAAATGATTCCTGTGAATACTTAATTTCTTCTTTGGTAGTTAAAACAGCTCCACTTGCCTGACGATGAATTTCAATATCTTGATTAGCATAGTTTAGCATAATATAACTTTTTTCTTGAGTAATATTCATAATTCTTTCTTTATTCTGACTTACCCTTGAACCCACTAGCGTGGCAATACATCCATTTTCAAAGCAAAGCTGTAAAGAAGCAATATCTTCAAAATTTTCATTTTCAATATAACTACCCATAGCAGTAAAACTTGTAACCGGATATTTAACTAAGTTTAAAACAATATCTAAATCATGAATTAACATATCTAAAATTACACCTGTATCTTTAATTCTTGGCGTAAAAGGCGAAAACCGTCTTGCTTCAATAAGATATGGATCTGTTACTATTTTTTGCAGTTCAATTACCGCCCCGTTAAATCTTTCTACATGCCCTACCTGTATAATTTTCTTTTTTGATTTTGCTATTTTCTGAAGTTCAACCGCTTCTTCTAATTTTGTTGTCATTGGTTTTTCAAGCAGAACATGGCAATCATATTCCAGAGCTTTTTTAGATATTTCATAATGTAAATGAGTAGGTACTGCAATAGTAATAGCCTCTACATCTTCAAGAAGCTTAAGATAATCTGAGTAGCTTTTCGTCTCAAATTTTGAGGCAAGCTCCATTGATCTATCTTGATTAGAATCAAAAACACCTACTAATTGATGAGTATTTAAACCCGAGAGAACATTTAAATGGTACTGCCCCATTCGGCCTACACCTATAATGCCCATCTTCAGCTTACTTTTTTTGTTCATAGCTAAAGTCTTTTTAAAATATTAAGATGCTATTGCAAGCAAAAGATTTTATCTAAAGCGGTTAAAAAATCCACTGCTTTGCGCTAATTCTTCTTCTAATTTTTTTACTAACTCTTTTGCCTTTGAGTTTAATGTCTTAGGTATATTTATAAAAACCTCTACAAGAATATCACCATACCGGCTGCCGCCTCCCATATAAGGCAATCCTTTGCCTCGTATTCGAAAGGTTGTTCCCTGCTGGGTTCCTGATGGAATTTTTAATCTTACCGAACTGCCATTTATTGTATCAACTGATATTTCACCGCCTAATATGGCCATAGTCACCGGAATTTCTATCGATGTAGTAAGATCCATTCCTTCGCGTTCAAACTTAGGATGTTTTTTTACCTGAATAACAACGTATAAGTCTCCGGGAGGGCCTCCTTTTGGTCCCGCTTCACCTTCTCCCGAAACTTTTAATCGTGTACCCGAATCAATACCGGCAGGTATACGAATATTAATAGTTCTTTTTTTCATAATCAATCCGCTGCCCCTGCACTTTGAACATGGATTTCTAACTATTTGCCCTTCACCTGAACACTGACTACAGGTAGAAGCTATTGAAAAAAAACCTGAACTTCTTCTTACCTGACCGCTTCCCTGACAAACCGGACATGTTTCAAGCTTACCATCATCTGAGCCGACTCCCCCGCATTTTTCGCAATGCTCTTCACGGGGTATTTGAATTTTTATTTCTTTACCATGAAAAACATCTTCAAGAGATACTTCAAGATTATATCGTAAATCAGCGCCTCTTCTTACCCTGCCTCTGGTTCGTGTTGAACCGCTGAATCCAAAACCACCCATACCTGCAAATAAATTTTCAAATAAATCTTCAAAACTAGAACCAGAAAAAATATCTGAAAAATCGGTATATGCGCCCCTGCCAAAGCCCTGCGCCCCTGAACCCGATACACCGGCATGACCAAATTTATCATATAACTGCCGTTTTTCATCATCACGTAATACTTCGTAGGCTTCTGTCGCTTCTTTAAATTTTTCTTCTGCTTCTTGGTTTCCTTTATTTCTATCAGGATGATATTTTAAAGCTAATTTTCGATAGGCCTTTTTTATTTCATCAATAGTGGCAGAGCGCGATACACCCAGCACTTCATAATAATCTCTTTTCTCTGCCATTTTTATTTATCCCAGTCTATTTCTTGGAATCATCATCTTCAACAACTTCTGCGTCTACAATTTTTTCTTCTTTTTCTGATTTTTTTTCTTCAGATGCGTCTTCAGGCTTAATGTTTTCCTGCTGTCCCGCCTGCTGATAAAGCTGTGAAGAATACTTGTTCATAACTTCAGTTATTTTCTGCTTTACTGTTTTCATCTTCTCAACATTTTTTTCCTGAAGTGCGTCTTTACCCTCTTTAACAGATGACTCAATTTCAGATTTTGCCGCGGCATCTAAATTTTTGGCCTCTGAAACGGCTTTCTCTATTGTATACACCATATTATCAAGCTCATTATATTCTTTGGCTGTTTCTTTACTCTTTTTATCTTCATCTGCGTGAGCTTCAGCATCCTGTACCATTTTATTTATTTCATCTTCAGAAAGACCGCTTGACGTTTCAATTTTAATTTTCTGTTCTTTATTTGTTTTTAAATCTTTAGCTGAAACATGAACAATCCCATTGGCATCAATATCAAAAGTTACTTCTATTTGAGGCATCCCTCTGGGAGCCGGAGGTATTTGAGCCAATTGAAACCTTCCCAAGGTTCTATTGTTTGCTGCCATCTCACGCTCGCCCTGTAAAACATGAATATCAACAGCTGTTTGGTTATCAGCCGCGGTAGAAAAGATTTCTGATTTCTTCGTTGGTATGGTAGTGTTCCGCTGAATTATTTTTGTCATAACTCCACCTAAAGTTTCTATACCAAGAGATAAAGGCGTTACGTCTAAAAGCAATACTTCATGAACATCACCAGCTAAAACGCCTGCCTGAATAGATGCACCCACGGCAACAGCTTCATCAGGATTTACGCTTTTATTTGGTTCTTTGCCAAAAATTTCTTTTACTTTATCTCTAACCGCCGGTATTCTCGAAGAACCGCCAACTAAAATTACTTCATGAATATCTGAAGGTGATACCCCCGCGTCTGCCAAAGCTTTTTTGCATGGTTCCACTGTTCTTTCTACAAGTTTTAACGTTAATTGGTTAAACTTTGCTCTGGTTAAAGTAATATTTAAATGGCGCGGCCCCGATGCATCTGCTGTTACAAACGGAATGTTTATATCAGATGTTTCTTTTCCTGAAAGTTCTATTTTTGCTTTTTCAGCAGCCTCTTTAAGTCTCTGTAAAGCCATTTTATCTTTACTTAAATCAATAGCTGTTTCTTTTTTGAACTCTTCAATAAGCCAGCTTATTATAGTTTGATCAAAATCATCACCGCCCAAGTGTGTATCTCCGTTTGTAGATTTTACCTCAAATACATTATCAGCCAGCTCTAATATAGAAATATCAAATGTACCGCCTCCTAAGTCATATACCGCAATTAATTCATTGTCTTTTTTCTTATCCAGACCGTATGCTAAAGCAGCGGCAGTAGGCTCATTTATAATTCTTACAACCTCTAAACCGGCAATTTTACCCGCATCTTTAGTTGACTGTCTTTGCTCATCATTAAAGTAAGCGGGAACTGTAATAACCGCCTTTTGTATAGAATAGCCAAGATAATCTTCAGCTGTTTGTTTCATCTTTTGAAGCACCCTGGCAGATATCTCTTCTGGCCTAAAATCTTTCTCACGGGTTTTTATTAATACTGAACTGTTTGCACCCTGCTTTATTTCATAGGGAACCAATTTAATCTCTTCACCTACTTCATTAAATCTTCTTCCTATAATACGTTTTGCCGAACGTATTGTGTTTTCAGGATTCGTTATCATTTGATTTTTTGCAACCTGTCCGGTTAAAATTTCACCTTTTTCTGTAAATGCTACAATTGAAGGTGTGGTTCTCGCGCCTTCTGAATTTGGTATAACAACGGGTTCCCCGCCTTCCATAACAGCAACACAAGAATTTGTTGTTCCTAAATCAATTCCTATTATTTTTTCTTTTGACATTTTTTTCTCCTTTTAGCTATTTAAGTATTTGTTTCATTTTGTGTGTTTTCTTTTTCATTTGAGGCCTTTGGTTTAAACACTAAAACTTTTGCCGGTCTCAATACTTTGTTTTTAATAGAATAACCTTTTTGAAATACATTATTTACTATATCTCTTTGTACATCCTCAGATTCCTGCACGGCAACGGCTTCCATACAGGAAGGATCAAAATCTTTATCAACAGGATTTAACTCTTCTACATTAAACCTAGAAAAAAGATCTAATAGCTGTTTATGAATCAAATTTATTCCCTCAATAAATTTTTCGGCCGAATTTTCTTTTACAGTGCTTTTATCTTCTGCAGACGCAAACATTCTGTCAAATGAATCTAAAACAGGCATTAGCTCTGTAAAAAAGTTTCCTAATGTTAATGCTTCAAATGATTCTCTATCTTGAGCTACTCTTTTTTTATAATTTAAAAATTCCGCTCTTTCACGTTGTAATATTATTTTTAAATCGTCTATTTCTTTATTTAATTTATTGTCTGTAGATTCGCTTGCTTGTTCATCTTCTTTTTTAATCTCTTCTTGATTTATTTCATTTTCAGGCTTGTTATTATTTTCAGCTTGCTCTTTTTTCTTACTCATCTTATAATTTAAAATTCTCCTTATTTTTAATTTCTTTTTTTATTTTTTGTTTCTATTAATTTCTTTCTAATTATTTTTTCGTTTATATCTTCAAACGAATATTCCATATTTTGGTTAAGATATTTAGACAATAATTCTGCTCCGTAATCTATGGTAGGAATTATTTTTTCATAGGGCATTCGGCTCATACCAATGACGCCAAGAGCTCCTATATCTCTGCCCCCTAAAGAATAACCTTTTGTTAAGATAGAAACTCCCGCTAGATGATCACCATTAATTTCTATACCTACCTTACCGCAAACTCCATTTTTAATCTTTGTTTGATTGATAAGTTCACAAACAAAATCTTTATCTGCAAGTTTATTGATTACTTTTTCTGCTTTTTCTTTAGGCGGTATAGTTTCTAGTATCTTTTGAAACAAATTAGATTCTCCCTCTAGGTAAACTTCCTGATTAGGCGGATTATATACAAGTGACTGTACTATAACAGCGGCAATGTCACTTAAGTCTTGAAGTTCACTTGAAGCATCTAATATAAAGTTTAATTCTTTTTCTTGAATATCAGAAAGTTCGTAACCTTTTATTCTTTGATTTAGGTAACGGCTGATTTTATATAACTCTTCCTGAGTAACCCTTTTTTCAATTCTAATTTTTTTTTGATATACAGAGTTTGAAGCGCTTACCATTATTAATAGTATTAAATTATCAGAAACAGATACAAGTTCAATATGATTAATAATGCTGCTGGCCGCTTTAGGAGAAAGAACATATCCAGCAAAATTTGAAGTTGAAGCCAGCAAGTGAGCTGTAGTTTTTAACAGCTGATCAAACTGTAACGCTGCCTGCCGATATATTTCATCAATTTCAGCTTTTTGTGAAGCGGCGTCTTCATAAAACTCAGACAAGTTATTAATATATAATTGAAATGCGTCATCGGTAGGCAGTCTTCCCGCTGATGTATGCGGACGGGATAAAAAACCCATTTGCTCAAGAATAGACATTTCTTTTCTAACAGTTGCCGATGAAATATTCATGCCAAATTTTTGAACCAATACCTGTGAGCCTACAGGTTCCCCTGTCATAACAAACTCACTTACTATTGTATGAATAATTTCAGCTTGTCTTTCTGTCATAAATAGCGACCTTGCTTATAAACTGTTAGCGCTTAATGCCCTTGACTGCCAATATTAAATAAGGTAATAAATCGTAGATATATCGTCAAACATTATTTAATTTTAATATAATTTATTATTAAAAGATTTACAGCCAGATATATAAATAATAATTAATATTATACTAACATATAAAGAGAATTTGTTTTGAAACCCAACAATCAAAAAGTGCTTCTTGTCATATTAGACGGCTTTGGAATAAATCCTAATGAAAATGAAATAGGAAATGCCATAAAAGAAGCCAAAACACCAAACCTTGATAAACTTTTTAAAGAATATCCCTCTTCTCAAATACATACATCGGGAAAACATGTGGGCCTGCCCGATGGACAAATGGGTAATTCAGAAGTCGGTCACTTAAATATAGGAGCGGGAAGAATTGTATATAGCGATATTGTAAGAATTTCAAAAGGATTAAATTATAAAACGCTTAAAAAAAACAGTGAATTTATAAACCTTATCTCTTATCTAAAAAAATCGGGCGGCAGACTTCATCTTATGGGTTTATTATCTGACGGGGGAGTTCACTCTCTTCAGGAACATTTACATAAACTACTTTTATTATTAAAAGAAAATTATTCTGAAATTAATACTTATATCCATGCTTTTTTAGACGGTAGAGATACTGCGCCTAAAAGCGCGATCCACTTTGTAAATGAACTAATTGAATATACTAAATCTATTAAATACGCAAGTTTAGCAACAATTATAGGCAGATATTATGCCATGGATAGAGATAACCGCTGGGAAAGAACCGAAAAAGCATACGCGCTATTATCAGAAGGCAGTGGTATGTTTTATACAAATGCCGAAGAAGCTATTCAGAATGCTTATGAAAACAATGAAACGGATGAATTTATGCATTCAATATTAACAGATGAAAAAGGAATTATTAAAGATAAAGACGCCATATTATTTTTTAACTTTAGAGCAGACAGAGCCCGCCAAATTACAAGAGCTTTCACCGAAAAAAACTTTTCAGAATTTCAAAAGAATAAAAACTTAGATATTCATTTTGTATGTATGACCCAATATCACGAAGATTTTAATCTACCGGTTCTTTTTAAACCAATCTCTATGAACAATCTTTTAGGAGAAGTTATTTCAAAAAATAATTTAAAACAGCTTCGAATATCTGAAACTGAAAAATACGCGCATATAACATTTTTTTTTAACGGAGGTATTGATACGCCTTTTCAAGGTGAAGATAGAAAATTAATACCATCACCAGATGTGTCTACGTATGACCTGCAGCCAGAAATGAGTGCTTATGAAATAAAAGATAAAACAATAAAAGCCCTAAAAACAAGAAACTATGATTTAATAGTTTTAAATTTCGCTAATGGAGATATGGTGGGACATACAGGTATCTTCAAGGCCGCTGTTACAGCAGTAGAAACTCTTGACATTTGTGTTGGTGAAATTGTTAAAGAAGCCCTAAAAAATGAATATTCAATTTTAATAACGGCTGATCACGGCAACTGTGAAAAGATGCTTGCCGACGATAAAACAACACCGTTTACTCAGCATACAACATTTAATACTCCTTTGCTGCTTATAGATAACCATTTTACTAATAAAAAAATTAAATTAACAAACGGTAGACTATGCGATATAGCTCCTACCATTCTTAAAATTATGGGTATTTCAATTCCTAAAGGTGAAAACGGAATGACAGGTGAAGTTTTAATAGATAAACCTCAATAATAAAAAAGAGTTTTCGCCGTATTAATTTACTTTTTTTTGACCACTCTATGAATAAAAATTATCTATTTACATCTGAATCTGTTTCAGAAGGACATCCAGATAAAATATGTGATCAAATTTCAGACTCTGTACTAGACAGTTATCTTGCTCTAGATGAAAGTTCAAGAGTAGCATGTGAATCTTTAATAACAACCGGACATTTAACTGTAGCCGGTGAGGTATCTTCAAAAGAAGAAATAAAAAAAGAAGATATTGAAAAACTGGCCCGAAAAATTGTAAAAGAAATCGGTTATACCAGTGAAGAACTAGGCTTTGACGCCGATAACGCCGAAGTTACTGTAAGACTGCACCGTCAATCACCTGATATCGCACAGGGAGTAACCGGTGAGGGACTATATCAAGAAGAGGGAGCAGGAGATCAGGGTCTTATGTTTGGGTTTGCGATAAATGAAACCAGCGCCTTAATGCCAATGCCAATTTATTATTCTCATAAAATATTGCAAAAATTAGCCGAAATACGTCATAAAAAAGAAGTGGATTTTTTAGGTCCAGATTCAAAATCACAGGTAACAGTAAAGTATGTAGATAATAAACCTGTTTCTATTGATACTGTGGTAGTGAGTACCCAGCACAGTGAAAAAGCAACAAGAGATCAAATTTCAGAAGCTGTTATTGAATTAGCTGTTAAGAAAGTTATTCCCTCTGAATTAATAGAAAATACAAAATATTTAATTAACCCTACAGGAAGGTTTGTTGTAGGAGGTCCGCACGGAGACTGTGGACTAACCGGCAGAAAAATAATAGTAGATACGTACGGAGGCTTTGCTCATCATGGCGGAGGTGCTTTTAGCGGTAAAGACCCGTCAAAAGTAGATAGAAGTGCAGCGTATATGCTTCGTTATGTGGCAAAAAATATTGTGGCTTCAGGAATAGCCGAAAGATGTGAACTGCAGGCCGCATATGCGATAGGGGTTGCCAAGCCAGTATCGGTTTTAGTAAATACTTTTGGAACAGGTAAAAAATCTGATGATGAAATAGAAAAACTAGTAATTAAAAATTTTGATTTAACTCCTAAAGGTATTAGAGAAACTCTTAACTTAAGAAAAGTAAAATATCTGCCTACAGCTGCCTATGGTCATTTTGGAAGATCAGGTGAATCATTTACATGGGAAAAGACTGATAAAATAGATGCATTTAAATAAAATCTATAGCACAATAAATATTTAATGAATAAGTTTCTTTGTTTTCTAAAAAAGAATTGTCAAATTGAAGAATTTTTGACATACTTAACATAACAAGTATGAGAAAATATAAAAAACTTTTTCGACCCAGAAGACCATTAAGAGAAAATCGTATTAATGAAGATATTACAGAGCCAGAGGTTCGTGTAATTACTGACAACGGCGCGCAAGTAATGTCGACCGAAAATGCAATTAAACTAGCTCAAGAAAAAGGTGAAGACCTTGTTGAAATCACTAAATCTAAAGATATACCTATCGTTAAAATTATAAACTATGGAAAATTTAAATTTGAGAAAGCAAAAAAAGAAAAAGAAAGCAAGAAAAAACAAAAAGTTATTCAAATTAAAGAAATAAAAATGGGACCTAAAATAGATATTGGCGATTTTAATAGAAAATGTTCTATGGCAGAAAATTTTATAACCGAGGGCGATAATGTTAAAGTTACCATGCGATTTAGAGGTCGCGAAATGGCTCATACAGAATTAGGCTATGAAAAACTGGTAAAATTTTCTGAAAACTTAAAAGAAAATGCTGTAGTAGAAAAAGAACCTTCACTTGAGGGTAGAATTATGTTTATGGTATTGCGCCCTAAAAGTAAAAAAGTCGTTGAAAAAATAGAAGAATCTGAACAAATAGATACTTCTGAATCTGAAGATGAATAAGAAAAATAGCGGGAAATAAACAACTGGTCCGGTCATAACTACCCAAAAGCTCGCGCGAAATAAGTATTTAAAAGTATTTATAGCTAATTTTTTATGATCTTTTTTAACCTTGTTCTCAAATTTGACCTTATTTTTATGGCGCTGATAAAAATATTTTTTTTTCTTTTGATGAATTTCATTGAGAAGTATTTTTTCTAAGTCTTTAATTTGCTCTAGAATGTCTTTATATTCTTTCATTTATAGAATATAAGTAAAGCTCATGCCTTGTCAATGTATAAAAAAATACTTGCCAGTTTCAATTGTATTAAATTAAACTTCTTTTTTTAAATATTATATGTTTTCACGCATAAATAAAATTAAATATTTCTATAAGAAAAATCTATTATTTCTATTTCTTATTTTTGTACTAAAAATAAATTTTTTAGCAGCTTCAGAGTGGGAACAAAAAAAAAATAAATCGGGTATTGAGATTTATTTAAGAGAAATAGAAGGTTCTGAATATAAAGAACTTAAAGCTATTATGAAATTAAAAACAACTTTAGTAAGCCTTGTTTCTTTATTAGACGATACAGCGTCATATCCTTTATGGATTTATCAATGCACAAAAGCAAGCCTTCTTGAAAAAACAGAAATGGAAAATTCTGAAATAAGGTATACGTATACTGAGTTAGACTTTTCTATGATTACATCAAAAAGAGATTTAATAACCCAATCTACTTTAACACAAGACAGCAATTCAAAAACTATATTTATTTTATTAAAAGGCTTTCCTGAATACATAACTAAAAAAGAAAATATAGTAAGAGTCGCAAAACTAAACGGTTTTTGGAAGCTAGAACCTGTTAATAATGGTGAAATCTTAATAACCTACCAATTGCATATGAATCCCGGGGGAAACCTTCTATCATGGATAGTAAATTCAACATTAATAGATATTGGTTTTGAAACGCTCCATAAGATGAAAAAAATGGTTTTGCTGCCAAAATATAAAAACGCGAAAATAATAAAGATAAAAGAACCCTGAAAAAAAGTCTAACTTAAATTTTTAAATATCTCTAAAACTGCTTTTGATTTATTTAAAGTATAAAAATGAATTCCGCTTACTCTATGTTCCAAAAGCTCACGGCATTGAAGAAAGGCCCATTCAATACCAATCTTTTCAGCGTCTTCTTTATTGGCATTATTCATTTTTCTTAATAAAGCCGCTGGAAATCTAGCGCCAGCCGCGAGTTCGGCAATACGTGTCATATTGCTTTTTGATACAACCGGCATAATTCCAGCGATGATAGGCACTTTTATACCCGCAATTTCGCATCTCTCACAAAAATCAAAAAAATCTCTGTTATCAAAAAAAAGCTGTGTACAAATATAGTCGGCCCCCGCGTCTACTTTTTGCCTCAAGTAGTCAATTTCATGAAGACGATTTGGCGTTTCGGGATGACCTTCGGGAAAACCGGCAACACCAATGCCCATTGAAGAAAATTCTTTTTTAATAAATTGCACCAATTCAAAGGCATGTGAAAATCCACTTGAATCTGGTTTAAAAATTTCTGCACATTTAGGTATATCACCCCTTAGGGCCATTATATTTTCTATACCGCTTTTACTATAAATTTCTAAAATATTTTTTATTTCATTTTTTGAAGACCCTACGCATGTAAGATGAGAAACCATAGGAATATTAGTTTCTTTTTGTAATTTAACTACTAATTCATGAGTTAATTCTCTAGTAGAACCACCAGCACCGTAAGTCACACTTACATAGGCTGGTTTTAACGGCTTTAGATCATTTACCGTATTATAAAGTGAAATAGATGCTTCTTCACTCTTAGGCGGAAAAAATTCAAAACTTAAAGCCGGATTATGATTTTCAAGAATTTTTGAAATATGCATTAAATTTTATATCGGATTAAAAAGAAAATGGTATCACAAAAAAAGAAATAAAGAGATTATTTAACTTATTTAAGTCTATAAGCTATATTTTATACTCGTTTTCATTTAATTTTTTATTGTCTTTAAATTCTCTTACATCCAAACGCTTTTCAGCAATATTAAAATTATAAACAGCTTTTATAAGTTTGCCATTATTATTTGTGTATTTTTCAAGAGACACTAATTTTCCATCACTTTGATAGTTATAATGAACACTCTTTGTATCGCCATTTATGAATAAATAACTGCTGTAAGATATACGCGTATACCCCGCTGCCTGCCCGTTTTTTTCATAGTTTTGAAAGCTTTGTGCCACATTATTAAAAAAATTTTTCGTCTGCGTATTTTCTATAAAAGCCATTTGAATAAAAAAACTTTTTTCAAAGGTATCTAATAAAACTGAATTTTCAAATCTTTTTTCAAGAAAACTAACATGCTGCTTTAATAAAGATTGAAATTCATCAATAATATATTTTTCTTTTATTTTTTTCTCTTCAGCAATACTCATTGAAAATAAGGCAAAGCCTAATAAAACACTAATAAATATTATTTTTTTCTTCATAATACACTATAATTATTTAATTATTTTCGTTTTGTCAATAAATATTTAATATAAATATAAAATATTTATTCTACAGCTTGAAAACAATTGACACTTAGTTTCAAAATAAAAAATTGACTAAAACAAATGGAACCATTATATAATCAAAAAACATATTATCCAACAAAAGATAAATTAAAAAACGAGTGGATAGTTATAGACAGCGCAGATCAGGTATTAGGAAGAATTGCTTCTAAAGCGGCAAATAGATTAATGGGAAAACATCTTCCTATTTTTCAGCCAGGTGCCACTGTAGGCGATTCAGTAATAATTATAAACGCTTCTAAAATAAAAGTAACAGGAGCAAAACTAGATCAAAAAAATTATTATAATTTTTCAGGATATCGTGGCGGGCTTAGAACAGTAAAAATGAGAACTTTATATGAAAACACTCCTGAAAAAATTGTACTAATAGCTATTAAAGGAATGTTACCTAAAAACAAATATGGAAGAAAGCTTTTACGAAGAGTACGGGTTTTCGCGGGAGCAGAACATAATATGACAGCTCAAAAAGCTGCTGAAGTATCTGCGAGCATTAAATAATTCTGGAGAAAATTAAATGTCAGAAAAAGAAGAAAAAAAGAAAACAGTAAAGAAATCTGAAGAAAAAAAAGAAATTAAAACCACCGCGAAAAAAACTGAAGATAAAGCAGAAAAAAAGAAAACAGTAAAGAAATCTGAAGAAAAAGAAGAAACAAAAACTGTTGAGAAAACAATTGAAGAAAAATCGGATCACAAGGCAAAAAAAATAGAGATTAAAAAATCAACTGCAACCGATCAAAAGACTGAAGAAAAAAAAGAAATCACAGAAAAAAAACAAGAAAAACCAGAAGCTAAAAAAAGTAAAAAAGGTACTTTCGCTGTTTTATATACGGGCCGCAGAAAAACCTCTGTCGCCAGAGTAAGGGTTATAAAAGGAACTGGAATAATAAAAGTAAATAAAAAACCCATAGAAGAATATTTCGGTAGATTAACGCATCGTTTTAAGGTTTTAGAACCTCTTAAATTAACGGGAACAGAAAATAATTATGATATCTTCGCGAATGTTAAAGGCGGGGGAAATACCGGACAAGCAGACGCAATATGTTTGGGAATATCAAGATTTTTAGATTCTGAAGACGCAAAATTTCATAAAGAACTTAGAAAAAATGGCTTATTAACCAGAGATTCAAGAATGGTTGAAAGAAAAAAATACGGCCTTCATAAAGCCAGAAGAGCAACACAGTTTTCAAAAAGATAATAATAACGTATATTTAGTTATTATATACGAAAAAAATCAACCAAAAGATTACAATAGTATAAAACTAATATTTAATTAGTTTTGAAAAAATAATTACACCCGATAATATAAATATGTCATCAAAAAAACAGGAAAAAAAGATAGATATAAATAGTCTATATAAAAAAGATTTAAATAAAAATAGAAAACTTATAATAGGTTCTTCGATACTTGCAATTTTATTAATTTGGGCGGCCGATTTATTAATATGCGGGAAAAAATTACAAACCGACAAAGACATTGATGCGATTTTAGCTGAATATGACATTGATAATATCAGTGATGAAAGAGAAGAAAAACTAAGGGCACTTTTAAAATTATTAGAAATTGAAGAAGATTATAGAACTCATCATGATATAGGAAAACTATTAACAGACTTAGAAAAGTACGAAAGTGCCATAACACATTTAAAAAAAGCGAAAGATCTGGCTTATAAAAAAAATGTAGAAAAGAAACAAATTTATGAAATATTAACCGATCTTGCACACGCCTACTCGAAAAAAGATGATTTTGACAACGCAATAAATGCTTTAAAAGAAGCTAAAAAGATAAAACCAAAAGAAGCAGAAGCCTATAATAAAACAGGTAACATTTATGATTTAAAAAAAGAAGAAAAAAAAGCTAAGAAGGAATATGAAACAGCAAAGAAAGTAGATGTAAAAGATCCTGAAGCCTATAAAAATTTAGCCATTCAACAATTTAAAAATGGCAATGATAAAGAGGCAATAAAATTATTAAAAGAGGGTGTAGAAAAAAATTCAAAAAATTATAAATCTTATGAAAATCTTGGTGATGGATATTTTAAAAATAAAGATTTTGACAATGCCATCAAGTCATATAAAAATGCTATTACAAAAAATCCGAATAACGCAGATCTCTACTATAAACTGGCAAAAGCATATGAAAAAAATGGCGATAAATCGAATATGTTAAAGGCCCTAGCAAAAGGATACGAGCTTGACAAAAAAAATAAAAATATTTTAGAAAATTTAGCGGATATTGAATTACAAGAAGGAAACTCAGAAAAAGCATTACAATTTTACAGAGCGGCGTTAAAACAAAACTCAAAAGATAAAACATTAAGAAATAAATATTTAAAAGCTAAGAAACAATATGAAAAAGAACTTAAAGAAAAATATTCTGCTCAAAAAGAAAAAAGTCTGCCAATAGAAAGTAAGCCAAAAACAGATGAAGCGGCAAAACAAAAAGATAATAAAGAAATTATCGAGATAGAAAGCACACATGATATAGATAAAACTAGTTCTCAACCTAAAGAAACCGCAAAAAATAATCGTGAAAAAGAAGCATTAGAAATTATAGAAAAAGGAAAAACAGCTTTTAAGCAGAAATCTTATGATACCGCTGAAAATCTTTTTGAAAAAGCTGAAAAATTAAATCCTAATCATGAAGAAATAAATTATCTTTTAGCAAGATCGCAGGATAAGCTTGATAAATTTGCCCAAGCCGAAAAAAATTACAAAGATGCCATAAAAAAGAATCCTAATGATTCTAAAAGTGAATATTATTTAGGTGTACTATATTATAGACAGCAAAAATACAAAGAAGCCTATGAGGTATTTAATAAAGTTACAATTAAAGAACCTGATTTTGTTAACGCGCATTATTCTAAAGGTTTAACGCTAGACAAGCTAAATAAAGACAAAGAAGCAGTAAAGGCATATTTAAATGCTTTAAAAATTTCTCCTAATTTATACGAGGGACGATATAATTTAGGAATATCATATAAGAAATTAAAAGAATACCAAAACTCACTTGAGCAGCTTGAAAAAGCAAAACAATTAAATTCACAAAATCCTGATGTTTATTATCAAATTGGCGAAGTCTATTTTAAAATGAAAAACTTTGAACAAGCTGAAAATAACTTTAATAAAACTCTTGAACTTAAAAATGATCATTATGAGAGTAATTTTAACTTAGCATTAACTTATTCAGCTCAAAAAAAGTATGATCTGGCTAAAGCCAAACTAAGTCAAATTATAAACTCGAAACCCAATGATGCTCCGTCATATTATGAACTTGGTAAAATTGCAGAAATCACCCAAGATTTAGATTCGGCGTTAAGCTATTATCAAAAAGCTGTTTCAGCAAAAAGTGATTATTTTAATGGATATTTAAATCTTGGGGCGGCTTATGCGAAAAAGGGCCTTTTTTCAGAAAGTGAAGAAGCTTATAAAAAAGCGCTTAAGATAAACTCAAAATCGTATGATATACATCAAAATTTAGGAAACTTATACTTTAAAATGAAAGACTATAATAAAGCTGTCGCAAGCTATCAAACGGCTCTTGAAAAGAAACCAGAAGATTCAGAAATAAGGCTGGCATATGCCGAAAGCCTTGAAGAATTAAAAGCTTATAATAAAGCAGAAAGAGAATACAAGGTCATATTAAATCAAAATCCGAAGAATTTAACGGCTCTTGAAAGACTGGCTTTCATGTATAATAAAATAAAGAAAAAATCAGAGGCAAGAGAAACCTTTAGAAAATTATTAAATTATTATCCTAATCATCCTAAAAAAGAAGAAATTAAAAAGCTTATTCAGGCATTGGGCGGCTAAATGTGAGGGATATATGTTTAGAAAGCTTATTACAGTAATATTTATATTATTCTTTATTCAAAATTATTTATACGCTCAGGCAATAGATGAGCTGCCTGATTTAGATGACGACTTGACTATAGATTCGACAACGGACGACAATAATGATGAAATTAAACAAAATAAAGATAATAATAAGCACGAAACTAAAAACAAAAAAGATATAAATTTAGATGAAGAAAAAATTGAGAGAATACAACAAGTATTAAAATATGGCAATTCATCACAAATAAGAGATGTTATTGGTAAAATAGCAAGTATAAGTGAAAGTGATCAGCAAAAATTTATTGGTGAATTAAAAAATCTAATTTCAGTAAATGACCCATTATTACGTCAAAAAATTGTAGAACTCTTAAAGGTTGTCAAGTGGAAAGATTTAGACATAGATATTATAGATTTTTTAAATACTGAAGATAATACTTTACTTTATGCTACTGCTCAGACGATAAAAATCAAAAAACCGAAAAATGCCGATACCGTTGCCGCGAAAAAATTAAAAAACTGTAAATTTGATAAAGCTGATAATATTATTACTACTTTAATTACTATATTAAGTGAATATAAAAATACAGAAATCGCGGATTTTTTATTTGAAAAGCTTAAAGAAGAAAATACATATAAAAACAATAAATCTGCCATTATAAGATATTTTGGCAATGTTTCATATAATAAAAAAGAAGTTATAGACTATTTAGAAGAATTAGTAGCAAACAAAATGTACGATGAACTTTTAAGAAGCTATTCTGCTTATTCATTAGGTAAAATGAACAACCAGTCTTCAGTAAAAATTCTTCGGGAAACTTTTTCAAATATTAACTCTATAAAAAACCCTGAAGAAAAAAGCAGATACGCGAGATTGATGATCTTTTTAATAGGAAGTCTCATTCAGCTTAATGATGCAGAAATGCTACCCCTTCTTGTAGAAATGACACGCAATGACAATCCATCTGTTAGAGTTCGTGCCATAAAACATTTGGCAGATTTAAATCTTAAAGAAAATAAAGAACTTTTAGAATATAAAGAAAAATATGATCCAAATGAAAGAGTGAGAAAAGAAGCCGCTAAAGCTCTTGAAAAAATGGGATTTAAAGAAAAGAAAAACAAAAAAGATACATAAACAATTATGAAACGAATTATTTTATTTTTATTTGTATTATTTTTTACTTTTAGGCATTTATTTGCAGATTTAAAAGAAAATGATACTCGTTTAAAATCTATTAGAAAAAAAATTACTGAAGGGAAATCAAATAATAGTATTTTTGAAATTAAATTAAATTTTGAAAAATACTATGGGAATTTTCTTGTTTTCTATGATTATAGAGGTGAATCAATTTATTTAAAATACAGAGAAAATGAATGGGATAAAAAAAATGAGACATTAGTTAGTTCATTAACTGAAAGTGCTTCTTACAGGGTTAAATTTAAAGTTAATGGAACCCTTTCTTCAATTCCTGAGAAATATTTTAATGATCTTAATAAATTAATTTCAGATGAAAAATCGAAAGAGATTGAGAAAAAAGAAACCCGAAAAATAAGAGAGCCAATTAATATTCTTGTCGGTGAATTTATACTTTTAAAAAATGCCGAAATGGATGATTTAATTTATTAATTTTAAAGTAAATTAAAAACAAAATCAAAAAAACAATGAGTTATTCAATAATAATAAATCCGAATAGCGGTATTGCTGGTGATATGTTTTCAGCTTCTTTAATTCACGCACTTAAAGAAACAAATGATCAAGGTTTTATTGACATAATAAATCAATGGGAAATTAATCTTAAAGAATTCTATAAAGGTATATCAAAAAATTCAAGTGAATTAAAAATTAGCAAAGAAAATGTGTCAAAAAAAGGAATAAATGCTGTATATTTGACATTTCAAATTAAAAACTTAAAAACAAAGCACCGCAGCGCGAAAGAAATTATATCTATGTTTAAAAACTCTAAATTAAGCATACCGGTAAAAGAAACAGCATTAAATATATTAAATATATTAATTGAAGCGGAATGTAAAATTCATGGGAAAAAACCTTCAGAAATACATTTGCATGAGGCTGGGGGCGAAGATTCAATTTTAGATATTCTTTCAGCGGCTTATTTATTTGAAGCGCTTAAAAAACCCAAAATTTTTTCTTCAGAACTTATTGAATCTTTTTCAGGAAAAACTATTTTCTCGCATGGAGAAGTACCTCTTCCGGTGCCCGCAACAGCAGAAATAATTAAAAATATTCCTATTTCATTTACATCTTTATCAGAAGAAATGATAACCCCAACGGGAGCGGCTATACTAAAGGGTCTTAACGTAAAATTTAGTATTCCTAAAAATCAATATAAAATAATTAGCATAGGTTACGGTGCCGGGTTTAAGAATTTTATTGACAGACCAAACGTCTTAAGAGCGCTTTTAATAGAAGAAATCAAATGAAAAATAAAATATTATTGAAAATTATTTTATACTTTATCTTTTTATTTAATAATACAAACATTCTCGGTATTACATATCCTGTTACGCCCGCCGAACCTAAAGTTGAAAATACTGAGAGTAATGAAGATATTGAGAAAAAAATAGAAAAGAAAGAAAATAATACTGCCAATAAAAAAATTCAGGTAAAAATAACTTTGGGAAGCACTGATGAATTAATTGGATTTATATATGCGCCTGTAAAAATAACTTTTAGTCATTATAAGAATGGGCTCATGTATAAAAAAACTGTAGATCCCGTAGAAATTAATGAAATTGAAATTCTTGAATACAAGAAAAAGAAAATTAATAACTTAACTGATGGTGATTTGTTTGAATTTGAACCGAACTGGATAAAAATTAATTTGAAAAATAAAAAATCTTACTATATTAGAGAAATATTTAGTTTTATAAGGTCATTTGATATAACAACTACTGATGGTACGACTAAAATATATGCTTTTTTTGCAGATACATTTAACAATAAAAAAGGATGGAGTGAAGTAAAAAGCCTAGATCCTGAATACCACAAAAATAAAGCCCATCCGCAGGCAGTATATAAAATTCAGATAATAGATATTCCCGATATTCAGGAAGAATAAATTTAGATTATTTTTTTATCAGGGTTTCATCCGACAATTTAACGCTGCCAGTCACTTTGTGCCTCTGGCTTTAACTTAAAAACGAACTTATATTAGAATTTACACGTAAATTCTGTTACAAAAAAATGATTTACTTGATAAAGTATTAATAAAAATATGAAAATAAACATAATATTATGATAATAAAAATAAAAAATGTGCCGAAAATAAGGTAATAAATAAAAATGTCTAATGGAATTTTTAAAATAATAAATTTTCAGACTCAGGCTTTTGTAATTGTTGAGGGCAAAAGAGAAGCAGATGCTTTTTATATTGTCAGACAAGGACAAGTAAGAGTAGCAAATGAAATACCAATACCGGGTGAAGAACCATATCAAATTTTAGGGCCGGGTGATTTTTTTGGGGTAGTGTCATGTATGAGCGGGCATCCTCATATGGAAACCGCTCAAACACTTGCTGCTACATCATTTATTGTTGTTCGAAGAGAGCAATTTGCTGCTTTAATTCAAAAAAATGCACCTATAGCCATGAAAATTATTAGGCATTTTTCAAAACAGCTAAGAACTATAGACCAGGCCATTACTAAATTATCATTTCATCAGGCAAGTGAAGAAAACACTCAATTAATGTATGAAGTGGGCGAGTATTATTATGAAAAAGCGGAGATGGGTCACGCAGCCTATGCCTACCAGAGATATATTGAGCACGTACCAAATGGTCCTAATGTGGCTGAATCAAAAGCCAGGCTACAGGCAATAAACGCGCCTCTTGCACCACCGCCTGCGCAGCGCCAGGGATTAAATCGTTTATTTAAAGATCAAGAAATGATTTTTATTGAACATGAACCAGGAGCTGAACTATACATAATACAACAAGGTAAAGTAAAAATAACAAAGGTAGTAGATAAAGACGAAGTACTTTTAGCTGTATTGCAGCCGGGAGATATATTTGGTGAAATGGCTTTATTAGAAAATAAGCCCCGCTCGGCTTCAGCTTCAGCTCACGGAAACGTAAATACCCTCGCTATTAATAAAACAAACTTTGAAGTTATGGTAAAAGCTCAACCCCAATTAGCGGTAAAACTAATAAATATTTTAAGTGAAAGAATTTGGACAGCTTACAGACAGTTATCAAATTTACTAATTGAAGATCCTATGGGAAGATTGTATGATATGCTTCTTACTTTGGCTTTGAAGAAAAAAATTCCTATTGAACATAAAGCAAGTCATGTTTTTGATATAAATCCTCAGGAGTTAATAAAAATGTTGGGGTATTCAGGACAAAAAGGCGAATCTCTTATTATGACTTTTCTTGAAGATAAGAATTTTAAATTAGAGGCAGGCAAATTAGTTTGCAGTGACCTTCTTGAAATTGAAAAACAAGTTCAATTTTATAAGAAAAAAATTGCTATGGATAAAAAAAGAGAAGCCGCAAAAAACAAATAATAACTTAATTATAATTTTTCTAAAAGACTTTATTTAGTTTCATCCATCCTAATATTTTAGCTGCTTCTAAACGAATATTATTTCGAATAAAATCTGAAGCAACCAGGGCGTCATCTAAAAATTTCTTTTTTACCGGTACCGTTTCTAAAGGCGGCAATCTATCTGAAACTTCTTTTACAATATTTAATAAATTATTAATTTTTTCAAGAGCTAAAATATAGTCAGAACCTACAAAAAACGCGGTAAAATAATCTTTTTTTAATTGTTCATCTTTATCTTCAATCCATTTTTTTTGTGCATTTGAAACAATGGTTAAATAATAATCATTACTTTTGGGAAATCTCATCATTTCAACAATAATATTTTGAACTTTATCCATTGGCTCAGATATTTCTCTATCGTAAAAATTTGTGATTTCTAAAATAAAATCATTTGAATCTATACCTTTATCAAACATCTCTGAATTTTTTACATTAGATATAATCCCGCGTATTCTTTCTAAATATTTTTCAGCTTCACCTTGAATAGCTGTCAGCATACCCTGATTTTCAACATTTTCCAACGGTTGAATGTTTTCTTTATTAATCCAATCTGGTATTTTATATCTTGCTTTTTCAGGAACTTCAGATGAAAAAGTATTATCTATCTCGTCAATTTCAGTATCTACTTTCCCTTTCTTTTTTGCGTCTCTGGCCTCATCAACACCAAGCGCAATTCTTATGATATCAATTTTTCTGGTTCTTAAGTTAAAGCGGGTTGCATACCGGTTGCCTTCGATATCAATATATCTATTATTTATATTACCAACGGATATTTTTCTGAGATCGATATCTTTTATAGAATTTATTTTAATATACATTATTTTTGCAATTTATACTGCTTACGCTTAATTGTAAATTAGATTTTATAAAAGAATAATATTAAACAAATTATACACATGTAAAGAATTTTTTATTTTTATTTGATAAAATAAAGAAAAATTCATATATTAATACTAAATTGTTTAAAAAATTAAGTTATATTTAAAGAAATAAATTTATACTAAAAAATAGGGGAATAAAACAATTTAGAATCTAATATACAAACTAACTGAAAATATATGAATATTTCATCTTTTTTGAATCAAATTAGTAATAAATTTATATTTAATAAAGTAAAATAACAAAAGAATTACATGTATAATTTAATAAATCAAGATAATATACTCAATAAAGAATTTGAAGAAAATATCGAAGTTTATGATAATTCTAACAATTTATATGAAAATATTTTTAATGATATAGACGAAGCTATTATTATTTGTGATATAAATACAGCTAAAATTATAAATGTAAATGCAGCGTGTGAAAAATTGTTAAACTATTCTAAATTTGAACTGTTGCAAATGCCTATTTGTGAATTAATTAAAGGAATCGAACAATCTTCAGATTATAAATACTTTGAATTAGAAAAAAAAAATATAACTGTATTAAAAAGTCGAAATAATATTTATATTCCTGTTGAAATAAAATCTAAAATCATTGAAACCAAAAATAAAAAATATTATCGATACTATATTAAAAATATTTCTGAAAAGAAAAATATGGAAGATAATATGGATAATATTATAAATCAATTTGAATTTATAATAAATCATTTTGAAGAGTCTATTTATATAATTGATCTGAATAATAAGGTAAAATTTGCGAATAAAAATTTTTATAAACTAATGGGAAAAAGAAATGAAAATATTATAGGAGAAGATATAAATAATATTCTATACCAAAGTACTAATAAAATAATTTGTAAAATTTTTGGCGTAGATAACGATAAAAAAGATAAATCAATTATAATTGAAAAAGATGAGCTAGAAAATCCACTAGATATGCCTATTAAAGTTACCAGAACTAATATAAGAAAAAATGATGATAAAATAATATGTATACTCATAAAAATTCAAGACTTAACTATGCAGCGCCAAAAAGAACAAGAATTAATAAAAAATAAAGAAAGATACGAACTTGCCATAAATGGAACAGACGCAGGGGTATGGGATAGAGATATAATTACAAAAGAAATATATTTTTCACCAAGATGGAAAGAAATATTAGGTTATAAAGATCATGAAATAAAAAATGACAGTAAAGAATGGTTGTCCCGCATACATCCAGAAGATTTTGGCAAAGTATATAAAACAATGTCTAGCCATCTTTTTGGAGAAAGAGAATTTTATTCTACTGAATATAGAATGCTACATAAAGACGGCACATACCGGTGGATTCAGGCCAAAGGTAAAGCAGTTAGAAATAAAGAAGGAAAATTAATAAGGTTTAGCGGATCTCATCAAGAGATTACCGAAAAAAAATTAGCTGAAGAAAAATTAATTAAATTAAATTCTATATTAAAAGCATTAAACTTTTCTTCTAAGGCTTTACTTCAATTTGAAGATTCAACGGGTCTTATGAATGAAATTTGTTATCTTCTTGTAGAACAAGGCGGCTTTGAATTAGTTTGGATAGGAACGGCTGTTAATGATAAGAAAAAATCCGTATCGATTAAGGCTTCTAATGGTAAATTAGAATATCTTAATAAATTTAATGTAAGATGGTCAAATACTAAGTTAGGCAATGGTCCCACCGGTACAGCAATCAAAACCAGAAAAAAAGTAATAATTAACGATATTGAAAATGATGAAAGATTTTCACCATGGAAAAAATCAGCGGTTCAAAATGGGCTATATTCAGTTATAGCCATACCTTTATATTTTAATAAGAAAAGTATCGGATGTCTGGCTGCTTATTCTTCAAAAATAAATGTTTTTCAAAAAGAAGAAATATTTTTACTTGAAAAATTATGTAACGAGCTAATATACAAACTAAACTTAATTGAAGCACAAAAAGAAAAAGAAAAAATATACAAAGAGCTTCAAGAAAAACAAATTCAATTACAATCTATATTAAATAATTCTCCCGCTTTAATTTCTATAAAAGATATAAAAGGAAATATATTGCTTACCAATAAAAATTTTGGTTTATTAGACGGACCAAGACCTGAAGAATATATAGGCAAAAATATTTATGATCTATTTCCTCAACAAATAGCTGATGAATTATGGAAAAATGATTTAAAGGTCATAAAAACTAAAAAACCAATAGAAGCCGAAGAACAAGTATACCATAAAGATAAATCATTGCATACATATTTAACAATAAAATTTCCTGTTTATGCAGATAAAAAAACTCCTTATGGAATTTGCGCGATTTCAACAGATATCACCGAAAGAATAAATAATGATAAAAAATTAAAAAATTCATTGTTAGAACAAGAAATTTTATTACAAGAAGTGCATCATCGCGTAAAAAATAATCTTCAAATAATTTCAAGCCTTTTAGAACTACAAGGGATATACACAAATAATGAAAACTTAAAAAATATGATTGAAAACAGCCAAAATAGAATTAAAACCATGAGTATAGCGCATGAAATATTATACAAAACAAAGGATTTTTCAAATATAAATTTTAAAAATTATATAAAACTATTAATAAAGAGTATTTATAAAATACATGGAATAAGCGAAAATAAAATAAAACTAAAACTAAATATTGAAAATAAATATATAATTTTAAATAAAGCAATATACTTAGGAATAATTATTAACGAACTTATAACAAATTCATTAAAACACGCGTTTACCAATCAAAAAAGAGGAGAAATTGGGGTTATATTAAAAAATTCAAAGAATAAAAAGATTGAGTTAGTAATATACGATACAGGCTCAGGAATTAAAACCAAATTATTAAACAATAGAAGAAAAACATTAGGTCTTCACCTTGTTCATCTTTTGGCACGTAATCAACTTAAAGGTGAAATAATTTCTAATAGAACGAATGGAACACTATTTAAAATCATTTTTACTGAGGATATAAATTGAAGCACAAAATTTTAATTGTAGAAGATGAATCAATCGCAGCCGAAAGTATAAAACTAATTCTTGAAAATAAGGGCTATAATATTTGCGGCATTGCCGCCTCTGCAGATGAAGCATTAAAACAATATAAAAAACAAGAACCAGATTTAGTTTTGCTTGATATTAAATTAGACAATAATACAACCAGTTTTGAAATAGTAAATGAAATTAAAAAAAACGGGACGCCCTTTATTTATTTAACAGCGTATAATGATTCAAAAATACGTTTAGAAGCAAAAAAAACCGAACCCTATGGTTTTTTTATAAAGCCATATCTTTCAAGAGAATTAATATCATGCGTAGAATTTGCTATCTATAAAAGTAAAAATGAAATTAAGCAAAAAAGAACAAATAAAATGCTTTCTACATTAATTTTATTAAACAAAACCTTGAGAAATTGCACAGATACAGATAATTTATTTCAAAAAGCATGTGACATTTTGATGAAACAAAATATTTTTGAGAAAATATATATCGCGAAGTACGATATTCAAAAACAATTAGCTTTAATTGCCTCAGGCGGTTTTAAAAGCAATAAGAATATATTGCAAAATATGCTTTTAAAAAATAAACTGCCCTTATGCTTTTCTAAATCTATTAAAAATAAAAAAGTGAATATTTTAGACGAAGAAAATGAAGGGTGCTTTAGGTGTCCATTAATTAATGAAATGAACAATAATAATATTGTTTTAACAAAAAAAATTGGTTATCAAAATATAAATTATGGTATTATGGGCGCGTGGGTTTCTAAAAAATATTTTAATTTAAGCGACAATAAAAATAATGAAGATGAAATTAAATTTTTTAGTGAAATAATTGAGACAATTGCATATAAACTTCATATCGCAAACAATAAATCTAAATAGAATATTCATCGTTTCATGAAAACTGAAAAAAAACATAATTTAATTTTAATAGAAAAAGATGATATTGAAAGAAAAAATATTATAAAATCTTTAAATAAATATAATTATAATACCACCGAATTTGAATTTGCAAAACAAGCTTTTGAATTTGTAATTAAACACCATAAAAAGTATAGTTTAATTATAATAAATTATCTTGTACATGATATAAACGGTATTGAATTTTTAAGCAAAATAAAGAAGCTTAAGTCTAATGTTCCCATAATCTTTTTATTAAATAAAGATGATGAAAATATAGCCGCTAAATTATTAATAACAGGTGCGGTTGATTTTGTTATAAAAGACAAAAATAAAAAATATTATAAAATACTATCATTAAAAATAGATAAAATAATTAATAATGAATTCAAATTAAATAAGCAAAAAAATATATTCGACAAGGTTAATGAATCTAATGCAAAGTATAAAAGAATATTTTATGAAACACCAACAGCTATATTTATAGCTGACGCTGAAAATGGAATACTTACTGACTGCAATAAAGCGGCATGCAAATTAACAGGTTATTCAAAAATAGAATTAATTGGAATGCATCAAAAAAACCTTCACTTGCCCGAAGAGCACAAAAAAAAGTTTAGTTCTACTTTTCATAGTCATATTACCGATAAAGAAGGACAATTTCTTAATACTAAAATTCTAACAAAAAAAGGAATAGTAAAAGATGTTTCTATAAGGGCGAATACTTTTGAAATAAATGGAAGAAAATATATAGAAGGAATATTTCACGAAATTGGTTTTTTTAAAAAAATGTATGCTAAACTAAATAAACTTGCTGACGAAAACGAAGAGAAACTCAAACAAAGTGATAATAAATATCAATCTTTAGTAGAACTTTCACCATTTGGCATAATGATTCATAACGGTAAAAATATTATTTACTGCAATAAAGCGGCAGTAAAAATATTTAAAGCAAAAAATAAAAAAAAGCTTATTGGACTAGATATAATGAAATTAGTTCATCCCGATTATCAAGTTTTAATTAAAAAAAGAATTAATACATTAATAAACTCTAATAAACCAGCAAAAATTATTCAAGAAAAATTTATTAATTTTAATAACGAAATAATAGATGTAGAAGTAACAGCTTCTAATATTCAAATAAATGACGAAAAAATGATTCAGGTTATTTTTCAAGACATTACTGAAAAAAATATTATTAAAAATAATATTAAACAATTAGAAAATGAAAAAGAATTAGTACTAAATAATTTGTTTGAAATGGTAATTTATCAAGATAATCATATGAAAGTACGATGGTTAAATGAAGCAGCCCATCAAGTTGTAAACAAAAAGGCCAAAAAAATAATAGGGAACAAATGCTACGAAATTTGGCACCAAAGAAATAAACCCTGCGAGATATGCCCTATTATATCGGCAAAAAAAACAAAGAAAAGTCAACAAGCCGAAGTCACAACACCTGACGGCAAGGTTTGGTTAATAAAAGGTAAACCTGTATTTAACGATAAAAAAGAAATTATCGGGATGATTGAATTTATAACTGAAATTACAAAACAAAAAATATCAGAAAAAAAACTGCATGAATTAACACAAAAAATGCTGCTTCATGTAGAAAGAACACCACTCGGCATTATTGAATGGGACAAAAATTTTAAAGTAACCAATTGGAACCCGGCGGCAGAAAGAATTTTTGGTTATAAGAAAGAAGAAGTATTAAATAAACATCCTAATGATTTAATAATACCAGAAGAAGAAAAAGAACATGTAGATAAAATATTTATAAATTTATTAAAGAAAAAAGGAGGCTTAGATAGTATTAATAATAATATCACTAAAAATAAAAAATTAATATTATGCCACTGGAGAAATACGCCGCTTATTGATAAAAATAATAACAGTATAGGCGTTGCGTCAATGGTAGAAGATATCACTGAAAAAAAACGTGCTGAAGAAAATTTAAAAAAGTCAAGAGAAGAGTTGAGAAACTTAGCAAAATATTATCAAAATATAAGGGAACAAGAAAAAAAACAAATAGCATGGGAACTTCATGAAGATATCGCACAAATTTTATCATTAGTTAAATATAATATAGACTTTATAGAATATGAATTAAAAAATCAAGAAACTAAAAACAATATTGAGCCAGCCTTAGAAAAGGCGGTAGATTCTAAAAATACTATTTTAATTGCTATTGATAAATTAAGAAAAACAACAATGGCGCTAAGACCAACCCTTCTTGATAACTTAGGAATAAAAGAAGCTTTAGAATGGTACCAGCAATTTTTCGAAGAAAACTATGGAATATATTGCGAACTTACCATCATACCCCACAAAATTTATATTGATAAAATTTTATCAGTAGAAATATACAGAATATTTCAAGAAGCTTTAATAAATGTGGCTAAACACGCAAAAGCTACAAAAGTCAAAGCCGCCTTAAAAAAAGAGAAAAATAGTATTACTTTGTTTATTGAAGATAACGGAATAGGAATTACAGAAAATCAAATAAATAATTCAAAATCTATGGGTATTTTAAGTTTGCGCGAAAGACTGCATCCATGGAATGGAGATGTAAAAATAAAAGGTGTTAAAAATAAAGGAACTAGTATAATAATAAAAATTCCAATAAATGAGTAATACAAATACGCTTTACAAGCTAATTCAATTATACAGTATATTCAAAATGATAAGAAAAATCATTACTATAAATATAATTATTTTCTTATTCGTAAGTAATATCTATACAATTGAAGAAATTACCAACGCCTCAGAAGAATATATTGAGCAAACATATATTAAAGCTCTTGAAAAATATAAAATGCAAAAATATGAAGCATCTTTAGATGATATAAGGCATGTTATAAAATCTAATATGCAAAATTATAAGCTACGCTATCTTGCTGCTCATAATCATTGGCGGTTAGGTAACTATGAATCTGCCATTTTACATTTTAATGAGTCAATATTAATAAACAAGAATGAGGCGGGCCCATATATAGATTTATCATTACTCTATTTACAAAATAAAAATTATAAAAATAGCGAAAAACTAGCGTTAGCATGTCAAAATAATTTAGAAACAAATAATATAGAAATACCCTCAAAACTTTTTAATATATTATCACGCTTAAACCTCTATAAAGGAAAATATCAAGAAGCATTAGATTACGCGCAAGAGGCAAAAGCCGCGTTTAATAGAAATAAAGCAGGCATAAAAGATAAACTAGAAGCAATCACTCTTGAAGCAAGAGCCTTGTTAGCATTAAAGAATTTTGAAAAAGCAGAACTAGCGGCAATATGGGCCATAAAACTAAAAGAAGATAATCCTTACGCCTATGGTTTATTAGGTTATATTTATGAGACATGGGCCAAAGAGACTTCTTCAGATGAAGAAAAAAAAGATTACTTGAATAAAGCAAAAGAAAATTATGAAATATGTATAAATTTGCCTAATGTATCTGAAAACCTTTTTTCTACTATAAAAAATAATTTAACAAGAATTAATTAAAATATAAATCAAATAAATGAATAATCAATATGCCTGTGTTATAAACTTTGGCTGCCGTGTAAATTTTTACGAAAGTAATTCTATTATAAAATCATTGAATGAGCTTGGCATTCAAGAAACAAAAGAGAGAGAAAAGGCAAATTACATAATTATAAATACATGTACTGTAACAAAAAGGGCAGATCTAAAAAATAGAAGTACAATCAGAAAAATATATAATGAAAATCCTAATGCTAAAATTATTGTAACCGGCTGTTACGCGACAACTGATGAAGATGATATTATAAAAATTCCAGGTGTTTTTTCTGTAATAAATAATGAAAAAAAAGAAATTATTCCAGAATTAATTAAAACTGATTTAAAATCTAAATTAAATATAAGTCTTAAAAAATTCATATATAATGAATCTGCCAGAGAAAATAATAAATCTAGAGCTTATCTTAAGGTTCAAGACGGATGCGATAGAACTTGCAGCTACTGTAAAATACCATTAGCTCGAGGAAAGGCAAAGTCAAGAAATCATATTGAAGTTATAGAAGAAGCGAAAGAAATTATAAATAATAATTATAAAGAAATAATTTTAACCGGTATAAATATAGGCGCATACAAAGATATTAATAATTACCGCCTAAATAATTTAATAGAAGATATTATAAATATTTCTGGAGATTTTCTAATAAGAATAAGTTCTATTGAACCTTCAAATATTATTGAGAAAATAATTCCACTTTTTCAATCACAAAAAATTGCCAGATTTTTGCATATACCCTTACAAAGCGGGTCACCGCAAGTTTTAAAAAAAATGAGAAGAACTTACACTATAAAAAAATATAAAAACATAATCAATAATATAAAAAATCAATATCCAGAAATGCATATTGGCACAGATATAATATTAGGATTTCCCGGCGAAACAGAGGAAGATTTTAAAAAAACCAGGCATTTTTGTAATGAGAATGAATTTGCAAATATTCATGTTTTTAAATTTTCAAAACGAGAAGGTACTTTTATATTCAATGAATTAGAGAAAAAAAGTAAAATAAATACTAAAGAATTTTTATTATTAAATAAAACCGAAATTCAAAAAAGAACAGAAAGTATGCTAACGCTGAAAGAAGCTTTATTAAAAAATTATATAAAAAAAACATCGGGAATTAAATTTAAAGCTATTATTGAAAAAATAACTAAAGAATCGGTATCTATTACAACAGAAAACTACTTAAAACTTAATTTCTCAAAAAGTGGTTTTGAAAACTTTAAGAAAGGAGATTTAATTAATTTAGTTTATAATAAAATGGGTGATATTATTTCTATTAATAATAATTTATTAAAATAAATCACGTTTTATTTGAAATCGTATTAGCTCTTCAAAGGCATTATCTCTTTCTTTATGAAGAAGAACTATAATTTTTTTTTCTAATAAAAAATAATAATGATAAAATATTTCGTTTCTGAATTTATTATTTTCTTTTTGTACAGAAGTAATATACTTAAACTCTCTTTCAAATAAACAATTAAGTTTCTTTATACGTTCCGTATTTTTATCAGATAAATAGTTTTGAATTTCTTTTATTTGTTTTAGCTTGAATAAAATAAGTTTGATAAATATATTCAATATCAGCCTTCAGCCGCAAAGCCCCTGTAAATATTATCATTATTGTTATTAGATATATTTTCAACTTTTGTTAAATTTTCTTCTAATTTAAAATCTTTATCTTTTGATATATCCATTTTTTCCCATGAATCTTTCAATTTTAATAAATAATTAATTATATTTTTTGTTTTTTCTACATCTTTATTTATATTTGCTTCTAATAATTCTTTTTTCATAAAAGCATAAAGGTTAAACAGGTTTTCTGCCAATTCTTTGCCTTTTTCTTTATCAATAGATAACATAAGTTCCGTAACAATATTCTGAGCTTTAATAATATTATCATTTGCAAGATCATAAGTTTTATAGCTTTTCATATTATCCACTGCGATATTTAAGAATTGAATTGCTCCGTCATATAACATTAAAATTAATTCTTTTGGATCTGCCGTTTCAATACTATTTTTTTTATATTGCTGATAAGCGTTTGTTACTGTACTCATTAATTATTTCTCCGTTTTATAATTCAATATATAACATGAATAATTTTATGCTATATAAGTATATTATCGGAAATAATTTTTATCTTCTTAATAAAAAAAGAAAATACAAGCTTTTATTGTTTTTTATGCTTTCTTTTATAAATAAAAATCACAATTATGGCAACAATTATAAATACCGTAATAATTGAATTATATATTTTCAAATATTTCATAACCAGCCCCCAGTTTTCGCCCAGCATATACCCTCCGGTTATTAAAATAACATTCCATATTATTGTAGCTAAAGTAAAAGATAAACTAAAAGCCCAAATATTCATTTTTACCATTCCTGCTACTATAGCTACAAAAAATCTTATTCCCGCTGAAAACCTTGAAAATATTACCGCTGATATTCCATATCGCATAAACCAATGATGTGTTTTTAACAAACTTTTAGTATCAAAAAGTTTTTGAAATGATTTTATCTTTGTTTTTTTGTGAAAATACATAAGAACTTTATGTCCATAATAATACATAAACAGAGCGCCAAAAAGGCTGCCAAAAAATACAGAAAATGATAGGGATAGAATGCTTATTCTGCCAGTTCCAGCGAGATATCCGCCAAAAATTGTTACAGTATCTCCCGGATACGGCGGGAATACATTCTCAATAAAAGAGCTTACAAACACAAATATCCAATAAACACTTTCGGGTATCTTATTTATAATCTCTGTATAATCCATAGATTATAAGCACAAAATAAAATCATTCTGGTTTAACAAGAATTTTTGTTTTCAAAATACAAATTTTATTTATTATGCCCCGCAATGAAAATTAAAAGTTATTATATGTTTTTTTTCGTTTTTATCATAGGCTTTTTTATTATTTATTTTTATAATAACCAAATTTTTCTGGCTATAAACGGATTTTTACCAGATATTATGGGATATCCAATGCTATTATTAACGTCTTTAGCAGACGGTTTTTTTGTTTTAATGTTTTTATCTTTGTACTATCCTTACAGAAAAAGCAAATACACTACCGCCTTAATTTCTTTAATAGTAACCGGAGCAATTATACAACTAATAAAAAATTATATTCCTATGCCCAGACCCTTGAAAGTTTTTGACGCTGAAGATATTTTTATTTTAGGTTTGAAGATAAAAACTAAAAGTTTTCCTTCGGGACATTCGGCCGCAGCCATGGTATTAACTGTTTATTTAACTCAAATAAAAGATATTAATTATAAAATCTTTTATTTTATATTAGGAATTTTGGCTTGTATCTCTAGAGTGTATATTGGAGTTCATTTTCCTATTGATATTTGGGTTGGTGGATGGATGGGCTTTTCTTTCACTTATTTCTTATATTATATAAATAATAAAAACAAATTGAATTTATTAAATAAAATTTCAAAAAAAGAGAATAAAATATTTATTGATATAACGGGTATCACGATAATTTTAGTTTATTTATTTTTTTATACCGAGAAGACAAAACAACTAGAATTTATTCTTACGCCTCTGGTAATTTTGTTATTTTTTTATTTTTTTTATCGAATTTACATAAATTATAAAGAAGTAGTATTTAATGGCAAAATTAAATAAAACCAGAACCAAAATAATAATTTATCTAATTTTTTTAATATTAGGTTTCTTATCAGTATACTTTTTTATATATATTGAATATGCTTTTCATCTAGTAAAACACCAGGTACACGTACTTATTTCACATGAGCCTCTTGAAAAAATTGAATCAAATTTAACTGAAAATCATAAAACAAAAATAAAAATATTTATTGAAGCAAAAGAGTATGGAAAAAATATATACAATTTAAAGAAATCAAATGTTTATGAAAGTTTTGTTAAATTACCCCGAGAAAAACTTGGATGGAATCTAACAGCCGCTTATCCATTAGAACTCAAAGCAAAAGAATTTTATTTTCCTTTTATAGGTAAATTTGGATATCTTGGTTTTTTTAGTGAAAGTTTATTAAAGAAATGGAAAAATAACTATATTCAAAATAATTTTGATACATATGAAAATGAAATAGCCGCGTACTCAACTATAGGATTTTTTAATGATCCTGTTTTTTCAACTTATCTGGAATATTCAGATTATTTTTTATTAAGACTTATATTTCATGAGATGGCACATGAAAAATTATTTTTTGATGAAGACACAGAATTTTCAGAAGGAATTGCATCCTTTATAGAAAAAGTAATGGTAAAAGAATTTCTTAAAAATAAATTTCCTGATAAAAAAAATATTTTTAATATTAATGAGAACTTGAACATTAATAATTCTGTAAACAAAGAAGTTAATACATTAGAAGAAAAATTAAAAAAACTATTTTCTTCAAATAAAAGTGACAGTGATAAGCTCAAAGAAAAAAAATTGCTTTATGAAAAATTTAGAAAAAAAATAGAAATTCTTGATAAAAATAAAGATTTGCAATTATTAACAAAACAAATATTAAAGATGAAAGACCTTAATAATGCTTGGTTAATTCAATACAAACGTTACAGGCCGCATCAAAGTGGTTTTAATTTCTTATTAAAAGAATGTAATGATGATATTATCTGCTGGTTTAGACGCCTTGAAAAACTAAAATCTTGCTCTAAAGAAAATCGAAATATCCTGCTTTCCCAATCTTTACCCTATTCTGAACTGTTAAAAAAATGTCAGAATAATTAATGTTTTATTAATCTTTTTTAGAAGATGCTTTTTCTGCGATTTCTTTTGCAATGCTTGCCGGCACTTCTTCATAAAAATCAAATTGCATTGTATATGATGCTCTACCCTGAGTTAAACTTCTTAATTCAGTCGCGTATCCGAACATTTCAGCTAATGGTACATGTGAATCAACAACCCGCGCGTTACCTCTTTGATTCATTGAACTTACTTTACCTCTTCTTCGGTTTAGATCTCCTACCACATCACCCATATAATCTTCAGGTGTTACAACTTCAACTTTCATTACAGGCTCTAATAATACCGGTTTTGCTTTTTTACAAGCTTCTTTAAATGCCATTGAACCGGCTATTTTAAACGCCATCTCAGAAGAGTCAACATCATGATATGACCCATCAAACAAGGTTGCAGTAATATCTACCATTGGATACCCGGCAAGAACACCTGTCTGCATTGCTTCAACGATACCCTTTTCTACTGCGGGAATATATTCTCTTGGTACAACACCGCCGACAATTTTATTATTAAACTCAAATCCTTTGCCGGCTTCCACAGGGCCTACTTTAAGCCATACATGCCCATACTGACCTCTACCGCCCGTTTGTTTAATGTACTTACCTTCCTGTTCAACTTCTGAACGTATAGTTTCTCTATACGCTACCTGAGGTTTACCAACATTGGCCTCTACCTTAAACTCTCTTTTCATTCTATCTACGATAATTTCAAGATGAAGCTCTCCCATACCCGATATAATGGTTTGACTGGTTTCTTCATCTGTTTTAACTTTAAAAGTAGGATCTTCTTCAGCTAATTTCTGAAGTGCTATGCCCATTTTTTCTTGATCTGCTTTTGTTTTTGGTTCTACCGCAACAGAAATAACAGGATCAGGAAAAGTCATTTTCTCTAATATAATTGCTTTATTCTCATCACATAACGTATCACCCGTACCAGTTTCTTTTAATCCTACGGCTGCCGCTATATCTCCCGCTCTAACTTCTTCAATTTCTGTTCTACTATTCGCGTGCATCTGAAGTAACCGGCCTAATCTTTCTTTTTTTCCCGTCACGCTGTTTAATATATATGAGCCTTTCTCTAAAACGCCTGAATATACTCTAAAATATGTTAATTTGCCAATAAATGGATCTGTAACAATTTTAAATGCTAACCCTGAAAAAGGCTCACTATCATCAGACTTTCTTATTTCTGTTGGCTCTGACCCTTCATCAGCGTTTACTTTAAAACCTTTAACCGGCGGAACATCCAAAGGATTTGGCAAAAAATCTATAACTGCATCAAGTAAAGTCTGTACACCTTTATTTTTAAAAGCTGAACCGCATAATACAGGAAACATTTTCATATTTATAGTGGCATTTCTAATACCTTTTTTGAGTTCTTCTTCTGTAAGATCACCATTTTCTAGGTATTTTTCTAAAAGATCTTCATTTGCTTCGGCAACTACATCTAAAAGCTTTTGACGATATTCTTTTACTTTTTCTTTATATTCTTCAGGTATATCAATAATATCAAATTTGGCGCCTAGTTCTTCCTCTTTCCAAACATATGCTTTTTGAATAATTAAATCTATTAAACCTTTATATTCTGCTTCTGCTCCTATAGGCAAATGAATTGGCACCGCGTTAGCGCCAAGTCTTTCTATCATCATACCAACAGCATTATAAAAATTGGCACCCATCCTATCCATTTTATTAACAAAGCATAATCTTGGTACCTTATATTTATCTGCCTGTCGCCATACAGTTTCCGTCTGCGGCTCAACACCTGCGACACCATCATAAACTGCTACCGCTCCATCTAAAACACGTAGTGATCTTTCAACTTCAACGGTAAAATCAACGTGACCAGGAGTATCAATAATATTTATTTGAATATCTTTCCAAAAACAAGTTGTAGCCGCTGATGTTATAGTGATGCCTCTTTCTTTTTCCTGCTCCATCCAATCCATTTCAGCTGCTCCGTCATGAACCTCACCAATTTTATATGTTTTACCTGTATAAAATAATATTCTTTCTGTAGTTGTTGTTTTACCAGCATCAATATGGGCCATAATACCAATATTTCTCAATCTTTCTAAAGGAACTTTTCTTGCCATAATATTTACTCTTATTTATTTGATTTTTTTACCAAGCTAAATTACCAAGCGTAATGTGAAAACGCTCTATTAGCTTCAGCCATACGGCGGACTTCTTCTTTTTTCTTAATCGCCCCGCCCGCATTATTATAAGCATCCATTAATTCACCAGCGAGTTTTTGACTCATTGATTTACCGGTTCTTTTTCTTGCTTCAGCCAGAATCCATCTAATTGCTAATGACTGTTTTCTTGACGCATATACCTCAACGGGAACCTGATAAGTAACACCTCCCACACGTCGGCTTTTTACTTCTATGCCCGGTTTTACATTATCAAGAGCTTTAATAAAAATTCCATATCCGTCTTCATTTGTTTTTTCTTTGATAATATCAATTGCAGAATAAAATATATTTTCTGATGTTGATTTTTTTCCATCCCACATCATTGAATTTATAAATTTGCTTACAACAATATCATTAAATTTATGATCGGGTTTTATTACTCTAAAATGACTTTTGTTTCTTCTTCTTGCCACAACTTCTTCCTAAAATATAGTATTGCCTTTAAGCTTTTGGCCTTTTTGCGCCGTACTTTGATCTACCTTTTCTTCTTTTTTCAACACCTAATGTATCTAACGCGCCTCTAATTATATGATACCTTACCCCGGGTAAATCTTTTACCCTGCCGCCGCGAACAATAACAACCGAATGTTCCTGCAAATTATGACCCTCGCCGGGAATATATGCTGTAATTTCTATACCATTTGTAAGACGTACCCTTGCGACTTTTCTAAGAGCAGAGTTTGGTTTTTTGGGCGTAAATGTCATTACTCTTGTACAAACACCTCTTTTTTGCGGACATGATGTTAACGCAGGAGATTTTGTCTTTTTTATATTAACTTCTCTACCGTTTCTAATAAGTTGATTTATTGTTGGCATAATTTTTTTCTTTTCTTATGTATCCAGATTTTTTTTTTTGCACAGAGCGTCAATAAAATACCGGACATTATTTAAGTTTATTCTTCATCATCGTCTAAGGTTAAATCGCTCTTTAAGGCCGCAACAGCCTCTTCTTTTATTTCTATTTGCGGATTATATAACTCTTCTTCTTCTTCTTGGGTATAATATAAATCACCTAAAATATTTTTATATGCCCTAATTGAATTATATTCTCGCATTCCTGTACCTGCAGGAATTAAATTACCGATAATAATATTTTCTTTCAAGCCATGCAACGGATCTTTTTTTCCTTTTATAGCCGCGTCGGTAAGTACTTTTGTTGTCTCTTGAAAAGAAGCCGCAGATAAGAAACTCTCTGAGTTTAACGAAGCTTTTGTAAGACCCATCAATACTGCTTTTGCTGTGGCCGCGGCCCCGCCTTCTTTAATAACCCTTTCATTTTCTTTGTTAAATATTACCTTATCAACATTCGACATTGGAACAAAAGAAGTATCTCCCGCGTCTACAATTTCAACTTTTCTAAGCATTTGCCTTATTATTATTTCTATATGTTTATCATGAATATGAACACCCTGAAGACGATATACTTCTTGTATTTCTCGTATTAAATACCTTTGAAGCATTTCGTCACCCTGAATTCTTAAAATATCATGACAGTCCATAACGCCATCATCAATTGAATCGCCCTTTTGAACTCTTTCTTTGTCTTGAAATAACATCTGTTTGTGACTAGGAATTGAAAGAGTAACCTTAGCTTCTTCTGCTTCTTCTTCTGACATACCGTCTGGTATAATGTAAATTCTTCTTTTATCTCTAACTATTTCGCCTCTGTCAGATATTAAACCATCTATTTCTGCCATTGTACAAGGATCTTTCGGGTGTCTCGCTTCAAATAATTCATCTACTCTGGGAAGACCGCCTGTAATATCTCTTGTTTTCTCGGCTTTAGTCTCAATTTTAGCAACAGTATCGCCTTCTTTAAGAACATCACCATTATTTACTACTATTACTGAACCCATAGGCAGCATAATTTCTTCAACAAGTCGCCCTTTTTCATAAACATTAATATGCGGTGTCATTTTCTTCCCTCTGTGAGGTACTAATTTCTTTAATTTACCCTTTCCGTCGGCACTTTCTTCAATTTTCATATTTTTGCCGTCTTCAATATCTATATATTCAACACGACCGCCGTGAGATGTTAATATTATTTGATTAAATGGATCGTATTCCGTAATAACTTCATTATTTTTAATTATTTTTCCTTCTTCGACAAACAAGATTGATCCTGATTGTATTTGTGCGGTATAGTCAGCTCCTAACAAATACACCGTGCTAGCGTCTTCATGTATTACTCCAGCTGCCGGCGCGTATAGCGGTTTAAGTTTTTTATCATCACCTTTTATTTTCGCGATAATTTCGCCTCTAATAACTTTTGTACCATCGGTTAAAGCATAATCTTTAAGTTCTGTTTTTTTATGGCTTGAAAGTATTTGAGCTAAAATTACAGTTCCTCTTTTTGCCATAACCTTTTTTCCATTTCGGTTGATAACAATTTTACCCTGTACTTTTTTTACAAAAGCGTCATATGGAGACTTTATCTTACTTTCAACTGATTTTGTTGTAGCGGTACCGCCAATATGAAATGTACGCATTGTAAGCTGAGTACCTGGCTGTCCTATTGACTGCGCGGCAATAATGCCTACGGCTTCACCAAGCTCTATTTCATCAAGCGTTGCCAAATTAATTCCATAACATAATTTACAAATTCCCGTTTCAGCTTCACAAGTTAGCAATGTTCTGGTTTTTACTTCACCATATCCCATATTTTCAATCTGCTGAGCAATTTCTTCGGTTACCAATGTATTCTTTTTATAAATTACCTGATCATTACTTGGATCTAATATATCCTCAGCTAAATGTCTTCCAAAGATTTTGCTTTTAAGACCAACAACAACTTTGTCACCTTCCATATCTGGGCGCATTATAAAGCCCTTTGAAGTGCCGCAATCGTCGTATCTTATTATTACATCCTGAGCCACGTCAACCAAACGTCTTGTTAAATATCCCGCATCAGCTGTTTTAAGAGCTGTATCGGCTAAACCTTTTCTCGCCCCATGGGTAGAAATAAAAAACTCTAATACCCCTAAACCTTCTTTGAAATTGGAACGGATAGGAAGTTCAATAATATCTCCCGAAGGCTTTGCCATCAACCCGCGCATACCTGCCAACTGTCTTATCTGAGATCTTGAACCACGCGCTCCTGAAACGGCCATCGCATAAATAGGGTTAAAACCGTTTTGATCTTTACTTAAAATTTCAAATAAACTTTCTGTAATTTGTTCGTTGGTATTTGTCCATACTTCTATAACTTTTTTATAACGTTCATCATTAGTAATAACGCCTTTTCTATGTTCATTTTCTATTCTTTCAACTTCTTTATTAGCTTTAGCAATTAATTTTTCTTTTTCTTCAGGAATTTTTACATCATCAATTGAAATAGTAGGAGCAAATCTGGTTGCGGCAGAAAAACCCAGTTTTTTAATATCATCTAAAAACCTAACTGTTATTTCTGAACCTTGTGTTCTGTATAGTTCCTGAATAATTTCATTTGTAGATTTATTTGTTAAAGGTCTATTTACATATGAAAAATCGGGCGGCAACAGCTCATTAAATATCAATCTTCCCGGTGTAGTTTCAATTAATCTATCTTTATGAAAATATTGCACTTTTGTTCGATGTTCAATTTCACCTCTATCTAAAGCATACAAAAGTTCTTCCATATTATCATAAACAAAGCCTTGCCCTTTAGCATTTTCCATTTCTGTTGTTAGGTAATATAGTCCTAAAATCATATCCTGCGTGGGACCAACAATAGGATGCCCATTAGCCGGATTTAATAAATTATGAGCCGATAAAATCAGCATCCATGCTTCAAGCTGAGCGCGGGGAGAAAGAGGCATATGAATTGCCATCTGATCGCCGTCAAAATCTGCATTAAAAGCATGACAAACCAGAGGGTGTAGCTGTAAAGCCTTACCTTCAATTAATACTGGCAAAAATGCCTGAATACCAAGACGATGAAGAGTAGGGGCCCTGTTTAATAAAATGGGATGCTCATGTATAACTTCTTCTAATCCCTGAAAAACTTCACGTTCTTCATTTTCTATCATTCGTTTGGCCGATTTTATATTTTGAGTATATTCTTTTTCTACCAGCCACTTCATTATAAATGGTTTAAATAACTCTAAAGCCATTTTTTTCGGCAACCCGCATTGGTATATCTTAAGATCAGGACCAACTACAATAACTGTTCTACCTGAATAATCTACCCTTTTTCCTAATAAGTTTTGACGAAACCTTCCCTGCTTTCCTTTTAACATATCAGACAGAGACTTTAATGGTCGGTTACCTTTGCCTTTAATTGATTTTTTTCTTCTTGAATTATCAAACAAGGCATCTACGGCTTCTTGTAGCATTCTTTTTTCATTACTAACAATAATATCAGGAGCTTTTAAGGCTAACAATCTTTTTAAACGATTATTTCTATTAATTACCCTTCGGTATAAATCATTTAAATCAGAAGTCGCGAACCTGCCGCCTTCTAATTGAACCATTGGCCTAAGTTCAGGAGGCAGTACGGGAACTGTATCTAAAATCATCCATTCAGGCTTATTAACACTGTCTCTAAATGCCTCTAAAATTTCAAGACGCTTTAAATTTCTTTTATCTGATACTCTTTTTTTTTCTTCTAATTTTGCCCGAAGAAGTCTAATCTCTTCTTCTAAATTTACCATGGCAAGCAGTTCTTTAACGCCTTCGGCACCTATGGAAGCATATACTTTGTCACCATACTGCTCAGCAAGACGATGGTATTCATCAACGGTTATTAATTGTTTTACATCAAGACCTGAATCTCCGGGTTCAATAACAACATATCTTTCAAAATATAATATGCTTTTAACATCATTCGCGGTCATATCTAAAACTAACGCTATTCTGCTAGGAACAGTTCTATAATACCATATATGGGCAACGGGATAAGAAAGCTCTATATGCCCCATTCTTTCTCTACGTACTTTATAATGAGTAACTTCTACACCGCATTTATCACATACAACACCCTTGTATCGAATAGATTTAAATTTACCGCAATAACATTCCCACTCTTTTGTTGTTCCAAAGATTTTTTCACAAAAAAGACCGTCTCTCTCGGGTTTTAATGTTCGATAATTTATGGTTTCAGGTTTTTTTACTTCTCCGTACGACCACTCTCTTACTTTTTCTGGTGAAGCTAATTGAATACGAATCTTATTAAAATCATGAAATTCCCGCATAGACCGCTCCTTTATAAATTACGCGTTTTCCAGCGTATCTATTTTAATTTTTTTTCTGGCCTTTCCATATTCACTTTCAAATTCAGATACTTCCATCATATTTTCTTCTGAATCTAAAACTGAAATATCTAGCCCCAATGACCTTATTTCTTTAATTAATACATTAAACGACTCTGGTATACCAGGCCTTATGGCATGAATCCCTTTTACAATCGACTCATACACTCTAGCCCGCCCTAGCATATCATCTGATTTTACTGTTAAAAGTTCCTGCAAAGTATGAGCTGCTCCATATGCTTCAAGCGCCCAAACCTCCATTTCTCCCAGCCTTTGCCCGCCAAATTGAGCTTTTCCTCCCAAAGGCTGTTGAGTTACTAAAGAGTACGGACCAGTTGATCTCGCGTGCATTTTATCTTCAACCATATGATGAAGTTTTAACATATAGATTACACCAACAAAAACGGGTTGCTTAAAAAATTCACCTGTTCTGCCGTCTCTTAAGTTTATTTTAGAATCAATAGGTAAATTAGCCTTTTCCATATAATTTTCAATATCTTCCCATTTCGCGCCATCAAATACAGGGGTTTCAAATAATATATTTAGTAATTTTCCCGCCCAGCCAAGCTGAGTTTCAAAAACCTGACCCAAATTCATACGGGATGGAACCCCAAGAGGATTTAACACAATATCAATGGGTGTTCCATCAGGAAGAAAAGGCATGTCTTCTTCAGGTAATATTACAGAAATAACACCTTTATTACCATGTCTGCCCGCCATTTTATCGCCAACCTGAAGTTTTCTTTTTTGAGCAACAAAAACTTTTACCGACTCGCTTATACCCGGAGGTAATTCATCTGCATCGTCTCTATTAAATCTTTTTATGTCAACAACGATTCCCCCATGTCCATTGGGAACTCTCAGTGAACTGTCTCTTACTTCTTTTGCTTTTTCTCCAAAAATACTATGCAATAATCTATACTCAGGAGTTAAATCTGTTTCACCTTTAGGTGTAACCATACCTACTAGAATATCTCCGGCTCTTACTTCGGCACCAATTCGAATAATACCTTCTTCATCTAAATCTCTAAAAGCCCGTTCACCAATATTAGGTATATCACGGGTTATTACCTCTTTTCCAAGTTTTGTTTCTCTGGCCTGTATTTCAAATACTTCAATTTGTATAGATGTATAACAATCTTCTTTAACTACCTTTTCTGAAACAACAATGGCGTCTTCAAAATTATATCCTTCCCACGGCATAAAGGCCACTGTAATATTTCGGCCGAGCGCCAAACGTCCCTCATTTATTGCCTGCCCATCGGCAAGTATTGTGGCTTTTCTTTTACCTGAAGAGTCTTTGTCTTTGCCAATGACAATTTCACCAGCCAGTAATTCTCCCCTAACCACTTTTTTGTTTTCATCAACCATTGCTTTTAACTTTCCCTGCCAGGTTTTCATGGGATAATTATAATTTTTGCCGCTTTCTCCTTCAAATACAAGTTCTACCGGAGATATTTTTTTAACTTTGCCGTCTTCAGGCGCACAGTATGCGTGAACCTGAGTTATCTGATTAATACAGGTACTTTGGTTGGTTCTTCGAAATTTAATTAAATCATATTCATCAATAGAACCTTTATCGGTTTTTATTACTATTTTTTCAGCATCAACCTTTGTAACAACCCCGCTTCTTTCAGCAATTAAGGATATACCGGCATCATACGCTATTTCATATTCTAAACCAGTACCTACAATGGGAGCCTGAGGGTTCACAAGCGGTACCGCTTGTCTTTGCATATTAGAACCCATTAACGCTCTATTCGCGTCGTCATGTTCAAGAAATGGTATTAATCCAGTTGAAAGTGATACAACCTGAAGAGGCGCAACATCCATTAATTGAATTTCTTCAGGATTTTTTAATGGAAAATCGCCTCTGTATCTACAGCTTACTAGTTTATCTATAAATTCACCTTTATTACTTAATCGGGCATTCGCCTGAGCTATTACATAATGATCCTCTTCATTTGCCGAAAGATATGAAACCTTGCCAGTATCTTTACCTTTTTGAACTTCACGATAGGGTGTTTCAACAAAGCCATACGGATTTAATCTTCCATACGCTGCCAATGAAGTAATTAAACCAATATTCGGACCCTCTGGTGTTTCAATAGGACATAAACGTCCATAATGTGTGTAATGAACGTCTCTCACCTCAAAACCGGCTCTTTCTCTCGTAAGACCCCCCGGACCCAAAGCGTTAAGACGACGTTTGTGCGTTAGCTCAGATAATGGATTAGTTTGATCCATAAACTGTGAAAGCTGGCTTGTTCCAAAAAATTCATTTATTACGGCTGTTATGGGCTTAATAGAAATTAAAAGCTGTGGAGTCATAACATCTAAATCGTTCATACTCATGCGCTCTTTTACCACTCTTTCCATTCGGGCAAAACCGGTCTTTAACTGCAATGTTAAAAGTTCTCCTACGGTTCTAATACGGCGATTTCCCAGATGATCAATATCATCAACAATATATCCATCAACTTCATTAATAACATTTACCATGTATTTTAATGTTTCAACAATGTCTTCTGCCCTTAGTGTTTGTACTTTTACTGTATCGCTAAACTCTTTAGAATTTATATGATGAAATTTCGCGTTTATTTTATACCTTCCCACAACACCCATATCATAAGTTTTTTTATTAAAAAATAATCTATCTAGTTCTGCCTTGGCTCTATCTATATTTCTTTGACGCTTTTCAAGATTACCCTGATCTGAAGAATATTCAAGCGGACGTTGAATTTTTAAAAATTCAATTAAAGCGTCTTCTGTACTGTTTACGCCATCTTTTTCAAGAGAACGTATCACAATCATTTCATCAATATGGCCTTCATTTAAAATTAAATTTATTTTTTCTACTTTTGCTTCTTTTAATATATCAAGGTTATCTTCATTTAAAGCGGCGCCGGCTTCCATTATTATTTCGCCGGTTTCAGGATTAATAATATCTGAAATAACTCTTCGACCAACGTATTTATGCAATGTTTTTGTTTGAATACCCTTCAATGTAATTGTTTCACTTTTATAAAAAACTTTTAAGGTTTCTTCATTTGTGCCATAGCCTAAAGATTTTAAAAGTAATGTAAAAGGAAATTTCTTTCTTCTGTCAATTCTACATACCAAAAGACCCTTAGCGTCTGTCTCAAACTCAAGCCATGACCCTTTGTTATCAGGTATAATTCTCGCGGAATAAATATTTTTTATGATATCATAAAAAATAAAAATACCTGGTGATCTGTGTAGCTGATTTACAACTACTCTTTCAGCGCCATTTATAACAAATGTTCCCGTCTCAGTCATTAACGGCAAATCACCCATATAAACTTCTTGTTCTCTTACTTCGCCGGTTTCCATAATTATTAATCGTATAACCGCTTTCAGAGGAGCAGCGTATGAAATTCCGTTTATTTTACAGTCCCAAACATTTTTCTTAGGTTCACCGAGGGAATATTCAACAAATTCTAAAACAACATCACCATTTGAACTTTCAATAGGAAAAGAATCTTCAAATACCGATTGAAGACCATGGTTTTTTCTTTTTGACGCATTAGCAATATCTGCCTGTAAAAAAGACTTATATGATTCCACTTGAATTAAAATTAATGAAGGCAAATCTAGTACTTTGCCAATTTTGCCAAAGTTAATTATTTCACTAGGTTTTTCTTTTCCATAGGCATAAACTATTTGTTCTTTTTTTCCCATAATATATATCTCCGGATATTATTTTGTATACAAAGTATTTGTATATCTGGCTTTAAACTTCATTATCATCAGCTGTTTAAATTATTTAACAGCTGCCGCCTACTTCACGCTTAAAAATAGTTTTTTTTTGTAATACCAACCGGTTTTTATTCCGTTGATTATTTTAACGCAACTTTAGCGCCTATCGCTTCAAGATCAGATTTAATTTTTTCAGCATCTTTCTTTGGCACGCCTTCTTTTAAAACTCCATTACCGCCTTCTACCAGTTTTTTAGCGTCCATCAACGGTAAGTTAGTAATTTCACGGACTTTTTTTATCGCGTCTACCTTCTTATCTCCACTGAATGATTCTAAAACCACTGTGAACTCAGACTTCTCTTCTGCAGCGGCACCTGCAGCGGCACCTGCAGCCGGAGCAGCAGCAATCGCAACGGGAGCAGCAGCCGAAATGCCGAATTTATCTTCCATCTTTTTTACTAATTCAGCAGCCTGCACCAAAGTAAGACCCCCAATTTTATCTACCAATTCATCGAGCATATTTACTCTCCTTTTTTATACCAAATTTTATTTATACAACTTTTATTTAACCGTTTTTTTCGCCAATAGCTTTTATAGCTCTCGCCAGTGAACTCATTATTTGATTCATCATACCAGCAATTTGCGTCGCAGGTGAGTTAAGCGCAGCGGCCAAGGTCGCCAAAGACTCTTCTTTTGATGGTAAACTCGCGATACCTTCTACACCTGATTTATCATAATACTGAAATTCCATTACAGCTGAAAGTATTTGAAAATTTTCATAATCTTCACTGCATTTTTTTAAAATTTTTGCCGCCGAAGGAGTATCTTTTTTAGGAAAAGCAACCCCAATAGGACCCGTCAATTCTGCAAAAATAGGTAAGTTTTCAATCTCAGCATTCTTTTTTGCGGCAAGTTTAAATATATTATTTTTTATTACTTTATATTGAATATCTTTTTCTTTTAATTTTTTTCTTATTTCTGTCAACTGGGCCACATTTGTACCTTGAAAACGGGTCAAAATAAAATCAGGGCTTTCTTCAAGATGCGAAGAATAATTTTTCTCTAACTCTATTTTTTTTGCTGACGGCATACTATATTTCCTGTTATATTACTTTCTTAATTCTTTAATATCTATTTTTACCGAAGGCGACATAGTACCCGCTATATACATTCCTACCACATACTCGCCCTTTGCGTCTGTTGGTTTATCTTTTACAATACCATTAAAAGCTGTCATTACATTTTCATGAAGTTTGTTATCATCAAACGAGAGCTTTCCTAAACCAACATGAATTACTCCCGTCTTGTCTGCTTTGTACTCTATTCTACCCGCTCTTAACTGTTTTACAATGGCCGTTACATCATTAGTTACAGTACCAGCCTTGGGTTTTGGCATAAGACCTTTTTTGCCAAGAATGGCGCCAAGCTTACCTACATCTTTCATTACATCTGGAGTACTTACCACTACATCAAAATCCATCCAACCTTCCTGAATTTTTTTAATATAATCATTATCTCCTACGTAATCAGCGCCGGCTTTCTTTGCCTCTTCTGCTTTTTCGCCCTTAGCGAACACTAATATTCTCACTTTTTTACCGGTACCATGAGGTAAATTTATTACGCCTCTTACATTCTGTATACTTTTATACTTTATATTAAAATGTCCCTCTAAAGACGCGTCAAATTTTGTATAATTTGTATCTTTTATAACACCAATACCATCTATAAGATTATACTCTTTATTTTTCTCAACCTTTTTTACAGATTCTATATATTTTTTTCCCTTTTTTGCCATATACTTTACCGTTTATATTAATTAAGCGATTTCAACCCCCATTGATCTTGCTGTTCCTGCAACAATATTCTTTGCCGCCTCTATATCGTTCGCATTTAAATCTGGCATTTTTTGTGTCGCTATCGCCGCAAGCTGCTCTTGCGAAAGTTTCGCAACTTTATCTTTATGAGGCAATGCTGAACCTTTCTGAAGATTAAGGGCTTTTTTAATTAAATCACTTACCGGAGGTACTTTTGTTATAAAAGTAAATGATTTGTCTTGAAATATTGTAATTACCGCAGGAACTATATTGCCTTCCATTGATTGAGTTTTTGCATTAAATGCCTTACAAAATTCCATGATATTAATACCATGCGGACCTAATGCTGTACCAACCGGCGGCGCAGGATTCGCTTTGCCTGCTTGGATCTGAATTTTTACTTGCGCAATTATTTTCTTTGTTGCCATTTTATTACTATTTTATTATATTTTTCAAAATTTTATGCCTTTAAGCATATTAAAAATTTTTACAATAAATACCTTCAAAAATTTATAATGAAAAACCATTTTTTTTTTTACAGACGGGACGACAACCCCTTTTTTAATAATTAGAATTTAAAGTTTTCCTACTTGAAGATAATCAAGTTCAACAGGCGTTGATCGGCCAAAAATTTCAACTTTTACCCTCAGCTTTCCTTTTTCAGGGCTGACCTCGTCTATAACTCCCTGAAAATTAGCAAAAGGTCCGTCTATAATTTTCACTATTTCACCTTCAGAAAATAATATCCTTGGGGCAACTTTTTCTTCTGTAGTAACTTCGCCCATTTCGGCAAAAAGACTCTGCATCTCTTCTTCAGTTAGAACCTGAGGAGAGCTGCCTGAACCAACAAACCCCATAACACCAGGAATTGCTCTTATTTTTCTATATAACTCATCTGTAATATCCAATTCTAAGAATAAATAGCCCGGCATAAACTTTTTTTTAACAATTCTTTTCTTGCCGCCTCTTAACTCAGCCATTTCTAATGTAGGAATTTTAATTTGCCCTACACGATCTTTTTCTTCCCACTTTTCTTTTTCTCTTTCTATGAGTTTTTTAACTTTGCTTTCATGGGCAGACAAAGTATGAATCACATACCATTTAAATTCCATTAACCTAATACCTTTGTTATTAAATACCCGATAGCTTCATCAGCAAAATAAATTAACAACGTGCAAAATACGACAGTTGCAAAAACTACTGTCGTAGATCGGCTTACCTCTTCCCATTGAGGCCAGCTTACTTTTTTAAGCTCTCCTCTGGCTTCTTTTAAAAATCTAAACATACTTTTCATAATATCATCTCTTTATATTATATTTATTTATAATATCTCTGCAGGGTGAGAAGGAATTGAACCCTCATTAACGGTTTTGGAGACCGCTGTTCTACCATTGAACTACCACCCTTTTTTCTCTATTATTATGCTTTCTTCTCTTTATGCTCTAAATGCTTTCGGCATACTTTGCAATATTTTTTTAACGACATTTTTTCTGTCTGTGTTTTTTTATTTTTAGTTGTGCTGTAGTATCTGTTACCACATCCAGAGCATTCTAATAAAATTATATCACGCATTATATCTCCTGAGCCCACAACCGGGTTTGAACCGGTGACCTTTTCCTTACCATGGAAATGCTCTACCAGCTGAGCTATGTGGGCATAGCTGTATTTAAATCCATTTTATGCTTTTTAGACGGCTTGTCAAGCGAAGCTGAAGATGAGTGGACTTACTTCTTTATTTCTGCATCTTCAATAATAGCTTTGTAAAAATAACCGCTGCCAATATCTTTATCATAAGAAATTTTACCGCTTATTAGTACTATATCTCCCAATGATATTTTACCCTTAGTTGTTATTGTAATATCATTTGCGTCATTTTTGCCGGTACCATCTTGTAAATGCAGCCAGTTTTTACCCATTATACCTTCAGAATATTTTACCACCTTGCCCCTAATTAAAACATCTCTGCCATTTAAACTATTTTTTAATGAATACAATTCTGCTACAGTATAGCCTCCCTTTGCCTTAGGAATTGAGCCCGGCTTTACCGTTAAATCTTTTTCTGCAGCCTTTGATCTTTCGCTTCCCTTTGCAACTCCGGCACTTTCAAGACCTTCTTTGCCTTTTACTTCTATTGCTGCCACAAAAAAAATACGGGGGAAGGTTTTATTTAAGGTTTTGCTGAAAAAATTTTCCATAGGTGATACTGCCTTAAAAAATACAGTATCGCCCACCGAAACATCCATTTCAGAAGTGGCCGCCCAGTGCTTTTCATTCTCACTTACTTCTACTTGAACATATGAATAACCCCCGGAATTCATGGTTTCTATAACTTTACCCATTATTAACGGAGCTTGGGTTTGAGTTTGATTTGGATCAAATACCATAGGTTTTTTTTCTTCGCATACAAAAGCAAAAGAGATGAAAAATATTAAGAGAGAATTTTTTACGATTTTATTCATTACTGGGCTTCCTTATCATTTTCAGTTTTAAATTTAAAAAGAAAAACTTTTTTTAAAAGATATCCTGTCAATCATTTTTAGATTGACATAAAGTTTAATTTTTTTTATATTTAACAAATATATGTCAGAAAACAAAAAAAAACAAGCCAAGGTCTTGATTGTCGAAGATGACCCGGTTCAAAGAAGACTGCTTGAAGAACTCTTTTCAAACTTAGGATATCTGGTGAAATCCGCTGAAAGCGGTGAAGATTCAATTATTATTGCTAAAGAACTGCTTCCTGACGTAATTTTATTAGATGTTCATTTACCGGGAAAAAGCGGCATTGAAGTTATTGATGAATACAAAAAAGATACGAAATTAAAAAATAGTATTGTTGTAATGATGTCATCCGATACAACTGAAGACACCACACTTTTGGGCTTCGCGAAAGAAACAGATGAATTTATCTATAAACCCATAAGATCAGGAGAATTAGCTGTTAAGATGGGGGCGTGGCTTGATCGTAAAAGAAACAGAGATGAAATTGAAGCCATTAACAAACAATTATCACGCGAAAGAAAACTGCTAGCTCGATTTTTTTCTGAAGATGTTGTAAGTAAAATATTAAGCGAAGATGAAGAAAATAGCGCGAACCTAAAAGGTGAAAATTTAGAAGCCTCGATTTTATTTCTGGATATTAGAAATTTTACTTCGATAAGTGAAAATCTTGAGCCCGATTTAGTAGCTGATCTTTTAAATTTACTGTTTTCAGATATTATGGATCTGATATTCAGCCACAGTGGATCTGTTAATAAATTAATGGGCGATGCTGTTTTAGCAACTTTTGGCTGCCCCTTTAATACCGATAGAGATGCTCTTAACGCGGTACAATGCGCATTAGCCATTAGAAAAACTATCAATTTTTTTAACAAAGTTAAACCAAAATATTTAAATAATGAACTTCAAATAGGTATAGGTATAACTACAGGCAGAGTATTCGCGGGCAATATAGGATCATATAGAAGAATGGAATATACAGTAATCGGCGATATTGTAAATACGGCCAGCCGTCTTCAAAATTTAACTAAAAAAGCTGGTGTCGATATTATTATCGACGAAAGTACTAGAAAAAAAGCAGGCAAGCTATTAAATGTAAGAAAAATACGCGTAAAAAATTTACGAGGTAAAGAACAAGGGGTAAAAATATTTGCCTTAGATTCTATAAAAGAAGAGGACCTCTCGAAGGAAGAAGAAGTAACAACTTTTTTTTAATAATATGAACAAACTAAAAATTTTAGTTGCTGATGATAACGATGTAAACCAGCTTCTTATGTCAAAAATGCTTCAAAAAATGGGGCATGACGTTGATCTTGTTGAAAATGGCCAAAAAGCTGTTGAGGCTGCTTCAAAAAAAAATTATGATATTATTTTTATGGATATTCAAATGCCGGTTATGAACGGTATAGACGCAACAAAAATTATATTAGAAACTGTTGTTCCTAAACCAGTTATAGTCGCCGTTACCGCGAATGTTTTTGATGAAGACAAAATAAAATGTATTAATGCCGGCATGAAAGACCATATAGGCAAGCCATTTAAAATGGAAGATCTTCAAAACGCAATTAATAGTTATGTTTTACAGGGCTAATTTACAATTTACCGTTTAACTATTATCATTTTTATTTTCAAGCAAAAGAAGAAAAATCTCTCTGCCTCTTAATATGGTAAAAATATATTTTCTTACATTTTTTTCGCTAAAAATTTTTTTTAAATCAGAGACAGATTTAATTGGTTTTTTATTTATACTTAATATAATATCACCCATATACAGTTTTGACTGGCCCGCCTCGCTCCCTTGCTCTACATACTCAATATAAATTCCTTCTCTTTTTTGCAAAAGATAATGATTATAAATTTTTTCTGTGATATTACGAGCAATAAAACCTAAATCTGATTCAAATAAATCACCCTCTGAAGGAGGTTTTTCTAAAACTTTAATGGAATATACATATTCTTTATATGTTTTAGATTTTCCACTGTACCTAAGAAGGTGAATTTGAACATTTTTATCAATGGGTAAATCTGAAATTTTCATATCTATTGTTGGAATATCTTTTTCTTCAACCGCTGTTATTTCTTTACCATCAATAGACGTAATTATATCAAGCGGATATATTTTTTTATGAGCATCTGAGTTTTTAATAACATAAGAAACTAGAGCTCCTTCTTTTGATGAAAGTTTTAATGTTTTACGAAGAGGTATTTCTATATGCTTAAAAGAAAGGCCGAGCCATGAGCGCTTTATTTGCCCTTCTTCAAGAATTTTTCTTTTTACGTTTAAAGCGACTTCAATGGGAATTGTAAATCCTATACCCATTGAATTTGCTCTTGAATTTATGCCAATAACCTCGCCTTCTAAATTCAACAATGGCCCCCCCGAAGAACCCGGCGCTATCATGGCGTCAGTTTGAATAAATTCATTTAACACGGGAGCATCGGGCAGGTTCCTGCCTTTAGCAGAAACTATTCCAAAACTTATTGTTTGATCAAAACCAAAAGGATTACCGGCGGCAAGAACCCATTGTCCCACCTTAACATTATTAGAAACCCCTATTTTTATAGGATGTATTTTAGAAGACATATCTTTAAACTCTTTTATTTTTAAAAGAGCAACATCGGTAGTTTCATCAGAACCTAACACCTCAACTTCATATTCATTAGGATCATTATAAAACTTTAATCTTATCTGCGTCGCGTTTTCTACCACATGATGGTTTGTAAGCAGATAACCATTTTTGTCAATTATAAAGCCTGAACCAAAAGATTCATATTTTCTCTCTTTTTTTTTCGTGACTACTTTTATATGCACAACACTTTTTGTTGTTTCTTCAGAAATTTTAATTATTCTATTTTGCAGCTCGACAATAGCATCTACGGGATTCGCGTAAATATTTGAAAAGAAAACTATAATATTGAATATAAAAATCTTTTGTTTAGTTTTCTTGAACCCTGGCACTGTTATCCCTTGATTTTAAGATAAAGATTATTAATTTTTATTTAAACATATCGTATAGAAAAAAATATTTTACCGGTATTTATATATTTTAAATTCTTGGTTATATATAATAATATATATGTTGTTATTATTTAAATTTTTACGTCTTAAAAATAGCAAAAGTTTATAAATCTTACATGAAAATTGAAAAAAATATTTTCTTAAAAAATTGGAATAGTCTTGAGCATTTTCAAGGTCTGTTAAAAAATTTGTTTTTAAATTCTTCAGATAAAATAGTAAATGCTTTCGAACTTCAAAGAGCCCGTGCATTAATTATACTTTCATTAATCAGTTTCATTTTTTCTATTTCCGGAGCAATTACTGTTTCTTTAAACTTAGCACTATTTTTTCAATTAATGTCAGCGGGATTTTTTATATCATTTTTAATAGGCAAAACAAAACACTATAAGTTAGCAGGATTTACATATAATTTAACTTTCTTTTTACCGGTATTTTTTAATATAAATAATTTTCAAAATAATTCTATAGATTATTTTTACTGGCACATGGCAATTTTATGCGCTCCGCTTTTGCTTATGATTTTTTGGGCCTCATGGCAGACAATAAGTTTTGTGTCATTATTTTTGCTAATACTTGAAATAATTATTATACATTTTAATTCTTCTTTATCTTTTAGTTTATTATATATACCGCTGATTATTACGGGTTTTCTTGGTATTATCTCTGCTTCTTATTCTTATTCAAGGCAAAATTTTGAAAATTATCTTGATAAAGAAATAGATAAACTTAAATTTTTTATTAATGACACAAAAAGTCAGCTAAAAGACAGAATACTAATTGAAGAAAAGCTAATTGATAATTATGAAAAAGTAGAAAAAGACAACTATTTTCGTGGCAGTTTTCTTGAAAGCATGAGTGCGCAATTTCAAAATAAATTAATGCCAATTGATCATTTTATTCATGAATTTAAAAAAAATAAAAAACTGCCAGAGCCCATTGAACAGTCAATAGCAGATTTTAAAAAATATATTGAAGATATTTTATATATAGGAAAAATTGAACAGCAAAACTATAACAAAAACTTAACAACTTTTGATTTTAACAACTTTGTTGAACAAATCATTACTGCTTATAATAAAGGTATTAAAAACAATAAAATAGGTTTTCTTACTTATATATCTCCTAGTATTCCTGAAAAAATTTTAGCAGATAAGATAACATTGCAAAAAATAATTAATTCTCTTTTAGAGATTATCACAAATTTAACAAATGAGGGTGAAGTATTCTTTAAAATAGAACTAAATGAATTTCAAGTTAAATCTGATAATACAGATACGTTTAATATTCGGTTAGAAATTTCAAACACCGAACAGGGGGTTTTATTAGATATTTTCAAATCAATTACAAATACTTATTATTCAAAAGATTCCATAAAAAATATTCCAAATTTTGAAAAAATTATTTTTAATTTAATTTTGTTAAAAAAATCTATTGAAATCATAGGCGGCCGCTTTGAAATAAAAAGTCAGCACTCTATGGGTAACAGAATTTTTGTTTATCTTTCGTTAAAAAAAGCCAAAGAAATTGAAAAAAAACAAGTTTCTTACAAAAGCGCAAAAATTCTTCTTATTTCTGAAAATATGACAGAACGATTTATATTATCTTCTTATTTAGATGCCTTAGGAATAAAACACACCATAAAAATAAACATAGATGACGCATTTAAGTATCTTAAAAAAGAAATGAATAAAAAAAATTCATTAAATGGATTAATCATCAATCATAATCAATTATCTTTAAATCACTTAGACTTAATAAATAAAAAATATAAAGAAAAACTTAAAGTAATTCTTTTATTGAAAAACTCTAAATTTAAAAATCATTCGATTGGAACAAAAATAATTAAAAAACCTATTTTAAGGTCAGTTTTTCTTAGTGAAATAGAAAAACTTTTTGCATCAAATTAAATAAATTCTGAAAATCGGTTGGCTTTTTGTTATCGGCCAAAAGTTTGGCTTATGATAGATAGATACTCAACACCCCAGATGCGTCATTTATGGTCACTTCAATATAAATTTGAAGTATGGAAAGATATAGAAATTGCCGCCTGCGAATATTGGCATGATGAAGGTAAAATAAATAAATCTGACTTTGAAGATATTAAAAATAAAGCTAAATTTTCGGTAGATAGAATACTTGAAATTGAAAACGAAGTTCATCATGATGTTATTGCTTTTTTAACAAACATGGCCGAGAACATAGGCAAGGCTTCACGCTTTGTTCATTTTGGGCTTACTTCTTCAGATGTTGTTGATACCGCTTTATCTGTTATTATACAAAAATCAGGGGTTTTAATTTTAAAGTCTTACGAAATATATCTTGAAGCATTAAAAAAATCAGCAAAAAAATATAAAGACTTAATTGTGGCAGGAAGAACTCACGGAGTTCACGCCGAACCCACAACATTAGGGTTAAAGATTTTAGGTTATTATGAAGAAGCAAAAAGAAATTATAAAAGACTAAAAGAAGCTCTGGATGAAACCGCATATGGAAAAATTTCAGGCGCCGTGGGAACGTATTCGCAGCTGCCGCCAGAACTTGAAGACTATGTCATGAAGAAGATAAATCTTAAAGTTGAACCCGTAAGCACTCAGGTTGTACCCCGCGACAGACACGCTGTTTTATTAAACGCAATATCAATGACAGCGCAGGGTATCGCCCGATTTGCTCAAGAAATAAGACTTATGCAAAAAACCGAAAGCCGCGAAATAGAAGAACCGTTTCAAAAAGGTCAAAAAGGCTCTAGCGCTATGCCTCATAAAAGAAACCCTATTTTATGCGAAAGAATGTGCGGTCTCGCGAGAGTACTATTAGGTTATTCAGTAACGGCACAGCAAGATATTTCTTTATGGCACGAAAGAGATATTTCTCATTCATCAGCCGAACGCATTATTTTTCCTGACGCGATGAGTTTGCTTGAATACATGCTTATTAAAATGACTTTTGTGATTGAAAATCTGCATGTTTATGAAAACAACGCCGAAAGAGTATTAAATTTAACAAAAGGACTTATGTTTTCTTCACGAGCCCTTTTAGTTATTACCGAAAACTGCGATATTACACGTGAAGAAGCATATGCTATTGTTCAAAAAGCCGCGATGGAAGTTTGGGAAAACAACGATAGTGAAGGCTTAAAAGATAAACTTATGAATAACTCTAATTTAAAAGATATACCTAAAGAAAAATGGGACGAAGTATTTAATCCTGCGTCATATCTAAAAAATGTAGATTCTATTTTTGATAGATGTCTTTCATAAGACAAACTGTATTAAACAATGAATTTTTTATTGACAAATAGAATAAAAACACGAATTCATATCGTCAATGCTTGGTTATATCGCGTATTACTTTTCAGGACTTTTTTTAATAAACGGTTTTATACAATTTTATTTATTTTATAAAAGAAAATCAAAACAAAATTTATTTATTTTTTTAATATTGGTTATAGCGGCATCGGGACATTTATACGGCGGTCTTTTTTTTGAAAAATCTATATTAAATTATCCCTTTTTATTCGGATTAATTGCCCCTATTGAAGCAACGGGTTTGACTTCAATTTATTTTGCCGCTCTTTATATTGTTGATGAAGAGAGAATATGGCAAAAGAAAGATTATCTTTTCTACTTACCCGCTGTTTTTTTAACGCTGTTATTAATACCTCTTCATCAATTGCCTTCAGATGAAAAAATCAGCCTAATTAATTACGCGATATCAAACAAAATGATGGAACACATGCTTAATGATTTTCCTGCAAAACTTTTAGGAATTTTTAATTTATTAATTTGCATACTGGCATTAAAAGATTTTATAAAAAGAATCAACTGGCAAAAAATATATGATAGTAAAAATAAAAAATCTATATTTCAAGAAAGAACAATTTTTATGATAATTCTCGCTATAATAACCGGCGGCTTATGGCTAACTTACTTTTATTTGCGTTCAACAGGCCGTTCAGAATTTGCTTCAACTTTATTAATATACCAAATTGGAATGCTATTTTTTACCATATTAACGGCCCAGCTTGTACCTTTAATGGTAAAACACAAGTTATTACATCTCAATTTTGAAAAAAATGTAATTAAAACCTATAAAAAATCAAGATTAGAAAATATTGACATGACCCTTTTTGAGAAAAATTTATTTAACTTAATTAAAAATAAAAAAATAATTCGCAATGAAAACATAACATTGCCAGATTTAGCAAGAATGCTATCGGTATCTAGAAGCCAGCTATCTGAATATATTAACGGAATTCAAAAAAAATCTTTTCGTGATTTTGTAAATTACTATCGAATTGAAGACGCGAAAGAACTAATTATATCATCTGATTATAAAATTATAGATATCGCTTATATGACAGGTTTTAATTCTATATCATCTTTTAATATAGCCTTTCGCAAACATACCGGTATAAATCCGCTTGAATATAAAAACCAAAAAGATCAAAAAAAAATAATTTTATTACGACGCTCCTGAAAAAAAACATATCGGGGACATGTCCCCGATAGACAAAGTAAAAAAAATATGGTAAAAATTTTTATTAATATATTTATAAATATTAATAAAAGGAGATAAAAAATGAAAAAGTATTTAATGATTTTATTGATGCTCTGTATTAGTACAATGAGTTATCAATGTAACAATAATAAAGCCGTATGCGGCGACGGCATTGTCGAAGATTATGAAGAGTGCGATGGTACGCCAAATTGCAAACCCGACTGTTTTATAAATCTCGATTCCGACCCAAACAGCGGTTATTGCGGTGACAATACTTTAAACGGCACTGAAACCTGCGATGACGGCAATACTACAACCGAAACCTGTGCTTACGGAGAGACATCGTGTACCGTATGTGATTCAACCTGTAATTCTGTAGCAGGCACGGTAAGCTATTGCGGTGACAATACTTTAAACGGCACTGAAACCTGCGATGACGGCAATACTACAACCGAAACCGAATGCCCTTATGGTACACCAACTTGTGATACTTGCAACTCAGATTGCTCAGCGACACTATCTTTGACGGGTGTGTATTGTGGTGATGGTATTTGTAATGAAGGTGAAGGTGAAAATAATGGTTCATGTGGCTCAGATTGTCCTATTGTATGCGGGGATAGTAGAATTGAAGGCACTGAAGCCTGCGATGACGGAAACACTACAACCGAAACCTGTGCTTACGGAGAGGCATCGTGTACCGTATGTGATTCAACCTGTAATTCTGTCGCCGGTGTGGTAATCGGCTATTGCGGTGATGGTATTTGTAATGAAGGTGAAAATAATGGTTCATGTAGCCCAGATTGTCCTATTGTATGCGGGGATAGTAGAATTGAAGGCACTGAAGCCTGCGATGACGGAAACACTACAACCGAAACCTGTGCTTACGGAGAGACATCGTGTACCGTATGTGATTCAACCTGTAATTCTGTCGCAGGCACGGTAAGCTATTGCGGTGACAATATTGTACAGGCCAATGAAGCCTGCGATGACGGAAACACTACAACCGAAACCTGTGCTTACGGAGAGACATCGTGTACCGTATGTGATTCAACCTGTAATTCTGTCGCAGGCACGGTAAGCTATTGCGGTGACAATATTGTACAGGCCAATGAAGCCTGCGATGACGGAAACACTACAACCGAAACCGAATGCCCTTATGGTACACCAACTTGTGATACTTGCAACTCAGATTGCTCAGCGACACTATCTTTGACGGGCGAGTATTGCGGTGATAGCATTTGCACCGGCTATGAAACTTCAGCAAATTGCCCCTCAGATTGTATATCGGCAGGAGATACAACGCCGCCTGAACTTATTAGCGTAAGTTTAAACGGTACGCCAATGGGACCAACCGGTAAATACACTTATGGCGATACTATTACCATAAGCGCTGGAGTTAACGATGGCGCTTCAGGCATTGCTTATCTTGCTTTGAGTTTGAACAACTCAAATGGAGAATTGCTTGGTAATTGTACCGCTAACTATTTATCAAACAATATATTTGAGTGCGTGGTTACAATAATTAATCATGTTGGCAATACGTTAACCGGCGACGCATATGCTATAGTTTATACAGTAGATAATAATTCGAATTTGGAAGAGTATATTCTAGATTCAATTCTATCAACATCTAACTATACAAAAAGCTCTTCTAACACTATCTCATCAGTACCTATCATCTATGTTCCTATAGAAGAATTTGGTAGCCCGGTTTGCGGTGATAGCGTTTGCGCTGGCTATGAAACTTCAGCAAATTGCCCTGGCGATTGCATATCAGCAGGAGATACAACACCGCCTGAATTTAGCAACATAAATGTAAGTGGTACACCAACGGGACCAAACGGCAAATATACTTATGGTGATACTATTACCATAAACGTTGACGTTACTGATGCCGGCTCAGGTGTAAAGACTGTTACTTTAGTATTGTATAATTCAATATCGAATTTTCTTGGTCCTTGTAGTAGTGTAAATTATATATCGGGTAATACATTTCGTTGTTCAATAACAATAACACAAGATTTCACCACCATTATTGGTGATGGATTTCTTTCAATTGATTTACAAGATTATAATAATAATTCCAATTCTTATAGTCATATTGCTGATGTACCGATGGAATAAACTATAATTTCAAAATATATCATATACCGTACATAGTACTATACGGTATATGATATATATAATAGTAATATATTTTTTAAAAACAAATTTGCTTGAATATAAATACCAAAAGGAGCAGAAAAAAACAATTTTATTACGACGCTCCTGAAAAAAAACATATTGGGGACACATTTCTGATAGACAAAACAAAAAAAGTATGGTAAAAATGTTTGTTAAAACACTTAAAAAAGTGATCGAAGAAATTACGTGGGCACAGGAGCTAAGAAATGAAAACAATATATCAAAAACTATTTTATAAGGTTTCGGTAAAATTATTTGCATTAACCATACCGGCAAACATGCAAAAAGTTATAAAAGGAAAAGAACAATTAAATAAGTATAAAATATTAATTTATACTCTCATCATTTCTTTGTTATTTTCTTTTTCTGCCTGTAGTACGCCTCAGGTTATTATGCCAAAGGCAACCCTGCTTCAAACAGGAGAAACTTTGTTGCAGCAAGAAAAAAAGGCGCAATTTGGCATTAGCTTTTTAGAAAAATCTGT
>Ga0224501_10000076_pt1 | contig 108759 bp, 96 predicted proteins | sample SF_Oct11_sed_USG_4_FD_169105 | JGI IMG/M metagenome (GOLD analysis project Ga0224501, IMG submission 169105) | Sediment microbial communities from San Francisco Bay, California, United States - SF_Oct11_sed_USGS_8_1 | ecosystem: Environmental > Aquatic > Marine > Sediment | place: USA...
GCTCTTCCGATCTCCGATATTATTCTTAATATAAAAACCAAACATCATCAGATCAGTATCCGATTCTCTTTCGCGCCCCACGATTTTCGCTGTGGGATCATACATGCGCTCCATGGATTGCACTTCACTATAAGCCATGGCACTGTAAATCATTTCTTCTTTCTGGTAGCACAGCAGCCCAAAGATCAAGGCAGGCCCGAGAAACAGTGCCAATGAGATGTAGACAAACGCTTTATTTCGACGTAATACTTGAGGAAATCCCGCGGCAAGAAAGTGCACCCAGCGATAACGAAACCGACCGGGACGTCGATATAAGTGATGGTGACCACGCATCACCAGTTGATTTAAATACTCCACCAAACCCGGTGTATAGCGTCTTTGCTTAGCCAGGGCCAAATCGTGACAGGCTTGGCGATACAGTTGCGGTAACTGTTCGGAACCTTGATGAGACTCCCGTGCAAACTTAGTTTTAGATAACTCTTTTAACAGCCTGTCCAGTTCCTCCCAGTGATGGCGGCAACTGTCTTCAAAATTCTGCTGTCTCATTTCGCCCCCAGCAACCAGGCTCCGATACCGTGAACCGTTTTGACGGCAGCCTCGTTCTCTTGCTTGATCACATCTTTTAAAATCTGTGCCAGTTCTTCCTGCCGGGCTTGAGTTAATTGCTTATGGCGCTGGGCAAAGTTTATAAAAGCAATCTGATCATCCAGTTCAAGAGCCACAGGTGCCATCACGGGCTCATGGTCCGGCAGTTTTTCCGCTTTTTTCAGTGGGCGTCGGTGAATCACAATGGTACCCGCGGCCAAATCCCCCAACCGTTGAAAGTTACGCCCCATACTCATGGCAACCAAACCAATAAGATAAGCAAACGGCATAAAATCCGCAGCCCTAAGCAGGTTTCGCGTCACGGAAGCACCCCAGGTCACCGGGGTCAGGTCTTCATTTACCACTGCCAGCTTCAGGCTGCGTTTGCCCGGTGTCTGGCCGCGGTAGAATACCTCGAAAAAGACAGGATAAAACCATTCCAGCAAAAAAGTCACTACTAAAAAAACACCCATGCCCATTTTGCCGAAGAACGCCAACACAATGAACAAACCAAATAAAATCAAACTGCGATAGAACACATCGATCGCATAAGCCAACACCCGGGGCACCGGCCCGGCTAACTGCGCTTCCAGGTCAATGCCTTCGGGTGTTTCAACAAAATAAGCCGTATCTACGGTTTCACGTTCCAAAAGTCATGTCCAAAATGCACCGGGCATTTTATGCAGCGTTGGCCGCCTCAATGCCGAAAATGTTTCTGTACACCACTCCAAATGCGATCAACATGAGTGGTACGGTCCAGATGAGCCCAATAAACAGTGGAATCACGCTGATGACGACAATTATCCAGACTAACAGACCCAATCCAACAAAACGGAACCAACACTTTGATACCGCTTTACGCGACGCTTCCAGTGCCTGCCAAGGGCTCAAACCTTTTTCCACCACCAAGGGCACCGCCAGGTAATACGCCACCATCAGATAAATACCCGGCAGAACGAGCAATATTAAGCCAATCGCAATCATGATATACATGATCAGTGCAGTGATTGCCAATGGTAAGGTTTTGTGGAAATAAGATACCACTTCCGTTGGCGACACGGCGACACCCGCAGCCATTTTGAGCCCCATCATAAACAATCCGGCACCCAAGGGTAATGACACCACAGTTACAATGACCTGGTTCAAAAATGCCCCAACAATCACGTCCGATGCAATGGGCTCTCCCGGTACCAATTCGGTTGCAAACCCCAAGGCTCCCAGAACAACAGGCACCAGGAATGTAACCGGTAAAACAACCACAAGGTAAAGAATTGCAGCCAAAAAAACGGTCAGCTTGTTTCCTTTGGTCTTTGCCCAAGCTTCATTAAGAATGTCATTGATAAAAAACTGAAACTGACCTGTAACGCCTCGCTCCAATGAACCGTATCCCTCGGTGGAAGGCGCTTCTGTCAACTGGGCCTCGGGCGCTTTGTAAATATCACTCATTGCAAACCTCCACTAACTTAATTGGCACGGGTTATAGCGTTCCTGATTGGGACATGACGGGAATAGCAATAGCCAAAACCATCCCGACGATCATGATTCCGGTTAATACCAGGGCCCAAACAGACCATTTTTTCTGCACACGGTTAAAATGTTCCAGACTGTCCCAGCGCTTATTTTTCCAGGCCCACTCCCTGCCTTTGATTCCCAATACAATTGCAACCACAAAGCCAATATAAGGAAGGAATGCCAATAAGCCGACCCAGGTTTTGTTGCCGATGGCCCAAATCCAGTTGAGTAAAAACGCTCCCCAACTCCAGCCCTTAACTCCAGGAGGACATTCGATAGCACCGCCCATACCGGAGTTGTTCTCGGTGTCAGTCATTAATTCTGCATCGGGTGTTTTGTACACGTCATTCATTTGTTTTTCCTCTGGCGAGTTTGTGATAACGGGCAAATAGCCATCAGGAACAGGACGTTACCACAGGCCCTGGAGATCACCTAGCAAGCCGTTTCTAAATGGTTATATTCACGTTTTAGCCGTGAACTGGTACTCCAAACCCATCTGAAATTTGTTTATTCCAAAAGATGGGTTCTTTTGGGTTTGTGCCATTAGCGGGTGGAAATTCTGTAAACTTTAGTTCAAATTCCAGTCGCCTACAGAATCGGAACCGATCAATATTTAGACAGCAAATAGGATTGGAACCATAACACGGAAGGATACGCCGAGATCCAGATCCAAAAAAACCGATTCAAACCAAACAAACAGGCATTAGCAAAGTGAAACACAGCGGCAATGCCCAAAGCCAGAATCATTGCCGGTCGAAACAATAAGGCCAAAGGAAACAACAATTCAAAACCCATGACACACCAAGACATGCCCCACAGCAAACGCGGCTGGGTGCTCCAATCTCTAAGGGACTCACTGACCGGGTAAGTTGAAAATCGAAACACGTCGACTAAGGCCAGGCCACTGCGCCAATCCGGGTTGAGCACTTTTACCCAACCGGAAACAAAATACGACAGGCTCAGTTGCACAGCCAAGTAAGCCAGTGCCAGCTGCTGCCAATAAACCCCAGGTGCCCAATAAGCTGCACACAAGCAACTCAAAAGGAGTAAGCTCATACGATCGGAGCCGCCGTTGTAGGGTCCTTGGAAGCGATGCAAAACCAACAAGCTCAGAACTAAGAGCAGAACACTAACCCAAGGGGTATGAACCCCTATCAGTAGCAACAGAGCCAAAACCAAGCGGGGAAAAAACAAGTAGCGTACGTTGCGGCAAGACTTTAAGTGTTCCAAGCTCTGCAAGCTAAACGCAAAACCCATTAACAGTTCGGTGGCACGCAGACTGTCCTCAAAGCTCATATCTCCGCCTCCAAAGCTTGCTCAAATATTCGCCAACGCTTTAGGCAGAGACATATAAGCCACTTCCTGTAGCAATTCTTGTCCCTGCCGGGACAAAAGCAACAAACGAAAGCGGATATGGCTTACACCCTGCTGTTTTGGATAGAGCAAGGTATGGTCCCTTTTTAATCGATACAAAATTTCCGCTTCACTGTGTGCTGGATTCACCCCGGCTAACAGTCGCTCGGCACAACTAACCACGAATAAGGTTTCATTCCACTTTGGGTTCCAAATCACGCGCCATAACATCGGAATTGGACTCACGTGCTTGGGTTGAGGTCGATAAGGTTGCCAGTGCGGTTGGGGCTCGCTTGCATTGCAGAGCAAGGCGTATTCTAACCGTGGTGACGGCGCAATTTGATCAAAAAACCGCCAAGAAGGTATCAAGGCTGGGAACAACAGTTTTAGTGAGTGCAACATGGCATCCGAGTCCGGTTTATCAGCCCATCCTGGCTGTATTGATTGTGATTCAAGAAATATTCCACAACCGACTTACGCTCCCGGAACCAAAAACCAAACCCGCCGGAGGCGCAAAAACCCTCCCTGAGGCAAGGCCGCTGATCGCCTCTCGCTTCCTGTGGCTAATGCGAATGGCTATAATCCATGAAACAACGCCATTACTGGCAATTCGGAGAAAAACATGTTCTGGACGACCAAACCAACACCGGAAAGCTATTTGGATGAGATAGACAAACTGCACATCAAAAAACCGGTTACATTGGAACAGTTAGACAGCATCTATCACAATACGGTACAGCGTGCCCTTACCGACATGCATTGGTACCAAAAACGGCAACGGCGCTGGCGCACCGGGTCACGTCTGATTCGAGGCGTGGTTTTTTTAATGTTATTGGTAGGCGCTGTGATTCCGTTGCTGCAACCGGACAAAGCTCAAAACGGCTATATCGCCCTGGTCATTGCCGGATTGAGTTTTAGTCTCGACAAGATTTTTCTGGTTTCGCAAACCTGGGTCCGCTATATGTCAGCAGAAATGGCCATCAAAACCCTGATCCTGGAATTTCGCTATGACTTTCTTATCACCCGGGCAGGATTAGACGACAACCGCGCCGATAGCTTATCGGAAACCATATTGGCCGGTTTTAAAACGTTTTTGCTCAAGGTGCATCAGGTGGTAACCGATGAGACCAACGCATGGTCCATGCAGTTGGATACAGCTCTGAAAATGTTGGGTGATACCATGAAGAAGCAAACCGAACTCAGCGAACAAAAAATGAAAACCCTGGAACAAATGGAACCGAAGCTGAGCGTGACGCCATCCAAAGGCAAGTCCAACGAAAGAAAAAAATCGAGCCCGGCTAAGCTGCTCGATACCATCGACCACAATTGAATGGTAACGGGAAAATGGCTATTAAGAAAAATCCGCATTTAAATGCGGGTAGAAAGGAACAAACGGTGAAGCTGAATGATACAGGAGCCTGAGTCATGAGAACCGCATTTGCACTGGCTTTTCTAGTGGTTTTGTACCTTTCTTTGGTATTTGAAACCGGGGTTTTTTATCATGCAACACAAAGGGTACTGGACTGGCTCAACCAACCACAAGGCAGTGGGTACATGGGCTGGTATATAATGCTAAGCTTGGGGGCCGGATTTTTATTTAAAATAACTTATTTCGACACACTGAAACTAAATCGCGTCACACGTCAATTGCTTGAACGCATCAAAACCCATGGAGCTACTGCGGAGAAAATGGAAAATTCCGGCTATGGCAATGTGCGATTGAGAGCAAACATCATATTCCAGGATTCCGGATTCCTGTTCACTATAAAACAGACCACCGGAAATACGGACAATGATGTATTGTTTTCCAGAAAGTTTCTCGACTGGAATTCCCTGCAACAGTTTATTGCGCGTGAAACCAGTTTTAATCTACACGATTTTATGCATGGTATAGAACCGCAAAACGGTGTTTAATGCCGCTATCACCAGCTCCATAAGCTGTCTGTCCCGGACCCTGTGCCAACGTTAAACGGCTCAACTAAAATCTCCGCTTACACGGTAGAATAACCACAGAAACCCATACACTCGATTAGAATCTTTCTAAAGCACTTCGTTCCGCGTACTCGGGAGCCTGGGGAAGACTGTTACAGTGTTATTAACATCACCGGCTGGTTGGCAATGACTTTAACGTTATTACAATTACGATAAACACGGATATCGAATATCACTATAGTATATAATTCCCTGGCACCTACCCAAGGTGCCTTGTTTCAAAGGCTGTTTCAATCCGGGCCCAATAGAGGTTAGAATATTGACACATCTGTAACATTTTTGTGGGAGAGATATCGTGTTCAGTAGGTTTTGCCGCATCGCTTTTGTTTTGTTACTAATATTAAATGTCAACATAGCCCACAGTGCACCCGAAGGAAAGACAACGACTAAGCAGTTCGTGGTTGGCTTCGCTCAAGATACCTTGAGTATTGACTGGCGCGCACGACAGGTAAATGAAGTAAAGCAAGCTTTGGCAACCCATCCCAATGTACAATTTATTGTTAAAGATGCCGGTGGGCATACCGAACAACAAATACGGGATGTAGAGAGCCTGGTCAATGAAGGCATCGATCTGCTCATAACCAGCCCAAGGGACGCACAGTCGCTGGCGCCTATTATCTCTAAAACTTATCTCAAGGGAATTCCAGTTATTTTGCTGTCTCGCAAAGTGAACACGGAAGACTACACCACTTTCATTGGCCCGGACGATGTCGCCATCGGTGTCAAAGCAGCACGACGGCTTGCCAACAAACTCAACGGAAAGGGAAAAATCATAATGTTGAGCGGGATTCCGACGACCACCACCGCAATGGAACGTGCCATAGGATTTCGTAACGGATTAATTGCTTTCCCAGGCTTACAAATCGTTGCTGAAAAATACGCCAACTATCAACGCTCCGATGCAATACAGGCTATGGAAGGCATCATTGAATCGGGTGTACGCTTTGACGCCATCTATGCCCAAAGCGACAGCATGGCAACCGGCGCTCGAATGGCGCTGCTTCAAGCCGGGATTAAACCAAGCAGTAAACAGATTATCGGCGGTGATTATATAAAGGAAGCCAGACAAGCCATACGCATCGGCGAACAGGACGCTACATTCACCTATCCCACGGGGGGTAAAGAAGGGGCACTATTTGCTTTAAAGATATTGAACGGTAAAAAAGTACCCAAGCACGTCGCCTTGCCCTCCGTAATAGTGGACAAATCCAACGTGGATTCTATTGAACCCATTTTCTGATTTAGCTTGTTCTATACTTAAGCCGGTATCGGCCTGAAATCAAAAGTTAATGATGGACGGCTTTTTGCAAAGTTCGCTGTCCCCCGGCAGAATTGGCCAAAAACCGACTTCAGGATGAAACTATGGACGTGCCAGCTAACGTATTGATCCGTATTATTATTTTATGGAAAATTCTAACGCTCGGATTGATAACCGGGCCACTGCAAGCATCAGAAAAACAATTCATCATTGGTTTTGCCCAAGACACCATGAGTAATGACTGGCGTATCCAACAAGTCAAAGATGTGGAACAAGAATTGGCAAAGCATTCCAAAATCCGCTTCATCGCGACGGACGCACAGGGCCAAACAGCAAAACAAATATTGGATATTGAAACCCTGGTCAAGAAGGGTATTGACCTCTTGATTACCAGCCCGAAAGACGCCTACGCCCTGACACCGATCGTTGCAGAAACCTACAAAAAAGGGATTCCTGTCATTCTATTGGATCGGCGCATCAACGGCGACCTTTACACCACGTTTATTGGCCCGGACAATATGGCCATTGGCGAGCTCGCGGCAAAACGAATAGCCACCCGGCTCAAAGGCAAGGGCCGTATCATAATGCTGGGAGGAATCCCCACGGCAACTCCGACGATAGAACGCAGTTTGGGATTTAAAAACGGACTGTTGGCCTACCCGGGATTAAACATTGTCGCAGAGAAAACCGCAAACTATTTGCGTGCCGACGCCATTCAAGCCATGGAAGAAATAATCCATTCAAACATTCAGTTTGATGCCATTTACTCACACAGTGACAGCATGGCCACCGGTGCCCGTATGGCATTGTCACAGGCGGGTATCGCTACAAAAAATATTTGCATCATAGGTATCGACTATATCGAAGAAGCCCGCCAAGCCATCCGTGCAGGAGAACAGGACTCGTCCTTTACCTACCCTACGGGAGGCAAAGAGGGCGCCGTATTTGCCCTGCGAATATTAAACGGGATGCCGGTTCCCAAGCATATCCCCATCGCTTCGATCATGGTGGAAAAATCCAATGTGGATAAAGTAAAACCCATATTCTAATCTGAAAATATCCACACAAGAGCCCATTAATGCCTCTACTAAACCTCAACAAACTTAACAATAAACTGCTATTGTTTTGGTCCGGCTCTTTGCTCCTATCCCTTTTGCTTATTGGCCTTTTGTTTCGATACATGCTCACGGAGTTGTATAGCAGTAACGCATCTCGATATATCACTCAAGCCTATATTTCCCTGCAGGAACAAATAGCCAATCGCATGGAGCAAACCAAAGACGTGGCCGCAATTTTTGCCTCTCGTTCTGAGCTGATCGCTTCGATGAATATGATCAACAAATACGAAGACCGCAACAACTACCAGGCCATACTTTTCGATGTAGAAAAAAGTCGCATCGCCCGTGAAAGCGGTCGACTCATCCAATCAAATAACATTGAACATGTTTTCATACAAAACGAGCATGCCGGCTTGGTGACCCTGGCAACGAAAACCTCCAGCGGTGACAACCATACCAAGGGCGCCGGCATCCATCTATACCATTCAAGCTATGACAGAGGTGAATTGAAATTTCTTCATACACAAAAAGAAAGCGGCACATTTACCCTCGCCTCGTACCCAAATTCCGCCATCACTATATCTGAACTCATTCGTATACCCTCTAAACCCCGTGCGCGTTTGTTTGTTGCAAACAATACCCTGCATATTGAAAGTTTGACACCCATTACTCAATCTAACCAGGGAGGAATCGTCGGCTGGATTCACTTGGTAGACACCCTGGATGAGGAATTTTTCAACAGTGTCATGCAAAGATATAAACTGGAGTATTTCATTAAATTACCTGGTGGAGAATCCAGCGGCAACCCAAGACTGCAGACCGCAGAACAGCACAACATACCGTTGCTAACCATTTCCACAAAAACAACGCCGCAATGGTATACAGAAAATATTAACAATTTCTTCACCGGCTCCACCCGGCTGCCATTGGACTCCGGTGAGACTGTATTGCTATCCATAGGAGTCAAAAACGAATCCCTGACATCGACTATCGAGCTGTTTTCCAAAGCCATGTGGCTGGCCGTGTTCTTTATTGTGTTTATATTGGCACCGATCGGTTATCTCTTTCTGCGCCGCTTTGTCTCCTCCCCTGTAGATAGTCTGGTCAACAGCATTAAATCGCTAAGCAAGGATACTGTAGACCTGAACCTAAAAGATGCTGAACAGGATGAGCTGTCTTTCCTAGCCGCTTCCGTACAATCCATGAGCCAGGCGATCAAGGAGCGGGAGGACGCTTTACAATACAGCGAGGCGAGAGTTCGAATATTATTGAACTCAACCGCAGAAGCCATCTACGGGATAGACACCAACGGGCTATGTACCTTTGCCAACCCCGCATGTGCTAAACTACTGGGGTTTCAATCCACGCAACAACTGCTTGGCCAATATATGCATCAATTGGCACACCATAGCGACACCAACGGTCGGGCTGTTGCATTTAAAGAATCTCATATCTATTTAACACTGAGCCGGGGAACAGGTACCCATTCCGACAAAGAAGTTCTGTGGCATCGCGACGGAACGTGTTTTCCTGCGGAGTATTGGTCATTCCCAATTTATGAAGATAAAAACATCAGCGGCGCGGTTGTAACTTTTATTGACATTACGGAACGCAAGCGAAACGAAAAAGAACTGAGCAACTACCGGGAAAACCTGGAAGAACTGGTAAATCAACGCACGCAGGAATTGATCGTTGCCCGCGACCAAGCGACCGAGGCGTCGCGAACCAAATCCGAATTCCTTGCCAATGTGAGCCATGAATTGCGTACGCCGCTAAACTCCATTATCGGCTTTACCGCAATTATTCAAGATGGCATGACCGGACCGGTGACTGAGGAACAATCCCGACAACTGGCTATGGTGTATTCCAGCGCCAAACACCTATTGGGACTAATTAACGACATTCTCAATTTGTCCAAAGTCGAAGCCGGCAAACTCAGTTTGTACAATGAAACCTTTGAGTTGCAAACATTACTGGAAGAGTTATTAAAATCTGTAGAACCCATGGCCGGAGTCAAGAACCTTAAACTCATCATCGAAATCCAAGATGCACCAAAATCCTTGTACAGCGACCGAGTAAAGCTGCATCAAATATTGCTCAACTTGGTGAGCAATGCCATCAAATTCACTGAAAAAGGTACCATAACCATTCGTTGCCTGTTGGCCCAAGCAAGCCCCAGGGAATTACTTATTGAAGTCATCGACACCGGTATTGGCATGGACGAAGAAAACCAACAACGCATTTTCGAAGCGTTTCAGCAAATTGATGGCAGCGATTCCCGGCGCTATGATGGCACCGGCTTGGGATTAACAATCAGTAAAAGTTACGTTGCTCTGATGCAAGGCACTATATCCGTAAGCAGCCAACTCGGAGCCGGCAGCTGTTTCAGCGTTCGCCTACCCATCGCAAAACCCCAAAAAGTCACCACCCCAAAAACCAATCAAACGGTCACACTACAGTAGCTCTATTTTGCCGCCTGATGGCACTTGTTACAATTGTCTTTAGGGGCAAAAGCGGGTTTGCCATTATGACAAGAAAAACAAAATTTCGTACCTGCTTCATGATCTGTCAGTTTAATTTGTGTAGTACCCTTTTTCATCTGGAACAGGACAGGATGGCATTTCTCGCAAGTAATACCTTTACCCGCATGACTGTCACCCTTAAAGGTTACTTTTCCCATTGGACTTTTGACAAACTCCACATTCATACCTTGAGGTACCGCAATTACCGAAGAACCGAACGCGAAGAAAACGGATACCATCAGCAGGGTGATAAGCTGTTTCATAGCAATCTCCTTTTCTCAATTAACACCGGACTCATGACAAACTTTACAATCCAACAAATCTCTGTGGCTGGTATGCATAAACTGTTTAAAATTTTCTCGCGCATGATTCATCTGCCTATGGCAGGCAAGACAGCTAACCAAATCCATAGTCTCCACAGTTGGGTGAGACGGCGAAAACAAGTGGCGCTGTTGATGACAGCTCAAACACAAGCCAGCTATCCCATTTTTCCTGGCCGAATCCGTGGTTTTGGGCAGACCGTGAGCCACTCCACGATGACAATCAACGCAGGATTTTTCCCCGCCACTGTCCATGGCGCGTGCATGAGCTTTACGAGCATGTAACCCCTGTTTTGCGGCAAGCATGCTTTCATAATTATGGCACAAAGTACACGGTTTCGAACCGTTGCGACGCAACTGCGACCAGACTTTTTCAGCCATGGCTGCACGTTTGCCTTCATATTTTTCCGTTGTATCGATACGGCCTAACATATGGTAATAAACCTCGGTAATCTTGGAGAACTTCGCCAACAATTTGGCAGGATAAGTCTGAGGCAAGTGGCACTGATGACACGCCGCCACAACACCACTGCGATTGGAATAATGTGGTGATTGCACATACTCCTTATAAGCCGTTTGCATCTCGTGACAATTCAAACAAAAATCGTTGGCACTGGTATATTCCATAACCTGATGTGTTCCGACTACAATAATCAACATCGCTGCCGCGCCAAAGAGCAGGCAGACAATTCGGCCTTTGATTTTCGAAAGAGTCAACATTTTCCCGATGGACTCAGCATCAAACCATACTCGCGGCACAGAACGTGAGCCAAAGCAGGTTTACAATCATTATTCCAATGGATGACTTTATTGCGACCGGCATGCACTTGGCTTTGACATACCAGGAACGAATACAGGCGGACACATAAAAGCTTAATGGCAGCAACAACACCGGGAAAAGTAGCGCAACTATGGGCAAGGAACCGTTCCCCACAGCAAAAAGAACAAAGGTCAATGCCAGCAAATTTGACGCCGTATACAATTTGGCACTGAACTTCACCCCGTACCTCACTGCTAAAGTTCGTTTACCGTGTTCGGCATCCGCCTGCATATCCGGTATACTATTGATCAATAGCACATTCGCCACCCACAATCCTGCCGGGACAGCCAGTAGCAATATTTCCCCGGAAAATTGCCCTGTTTGCAGCCATGCAGCTCCCACCACGGGAAGTATGCCGACGGCTACTGCCACGGCCACCTCCCCTAGCCCCAGACCTGCCAGATTGATCCTGGGGTCGGAATGCCCCAAACCAATCAAAAGACCCGCCAGGCCAAAAAACAAAACAATGATTCCTTTGTAAAAAACCAAAATACCCCCAACCACGCAGGCCGTGAGAAGCAATGCCGCGGCCCAATACTGCATTTGAGACAGACTGAGGATGTGTTCTTGAATCACACGGGAACCACCGGTAAAAGGCGCAATAAACTCTCTATTGGCCTGATCCGAACCATTGATCTCATCGCAAACATCATTGTACACATTGACGGCAGCGTTCACACAAACAACTGCCAGTATGGCCAGCAAAAACACGGAAACATTAATCGTTCCCAATTGTTGATACGCCAAAGCGGTTCCTAACAACAAAGGCATAAGCGGCGCTATGAAAAAGTGCGGTCGGGTAGCCAGTAAGTAATCGTGAATGGTTGAATGATGATGACTATGATGCGGAATACTCGTATGCATAACAACCTCGCAATCGTTTTATGACTCACGTTTCTCGGTTTCGTTTACATGCAATCCTGCGTTTCTCAGCAACATAAATACCTGTGCAACAGTTGCCAACAAACATAGCGAAGCAAGCAAACCCAATAGATAATCCGGGTGAGTTAAACGTTGCAGTATAATTTCACGCAAGGAACTCAACCCTACACTCATATCATGTACACCCGCATGTGCCCAAATCGCCGGACTGTAAACTCCAACGCTTATGAACACCACGAGTTTACGAATCCACCCGGTAACTCTCCAATTTTCCATAACGGCTCCTTTATCCGTCACATCACCTTTAGCCGCATAAGTTCCTGCCCTTGCGGATCACTAATATGTACGGCACAGGCAATGCACGGATCAAAACTATGTATTGTGCGTAGAATTTCCAATGGCTGCTTTACATCGTATAGCTTATGCCCAACCAAAGCCGCTTCATACGGACCCGGCTGCCCCAAAGCATCTCTGGGACCGGCGTTCCAGGTGCTGGGAACCACGGCTTGATAGTTGTCAATTTTACCATCCTTGATTACGACCCAATGGGCCAACGCACCCCTGGGCGCTTCCGTGTAACCCGCGCCCTTTGCTTCACTCGGCCATGTGGATGGGTCCCAATATTGTTCGTTAAAGGTTCTTAAATCTCCCCCTTTGATATTTGATATCAGCTGATCCAACCAGGATTGCATAGCATCTCCAATAATTTTGGTTTCCAAGGTACGTGCAGCCGTTCGACCCAGGGTGGAAAACAAGGCACTCACGGGAATGTCTAATGTTTTTAAGGTCCGGTTCACCAACTCCCGTGTGGCATCGTGTCCCGTGGCATATAGCGTCAACACCCGCGCCAGGGGCCCCACCTCCATCGGTTTACCGCGCCAGCGAGGCGCCTTTAACCAAGAATAGGATTTGTCTGTATCCAGAAATTCATACGGGGGAATAGGCCCGTCGTATTTCAGCTGGGTTTCTCCCACATAAGGATGCAAGGGCTTTTCCTTACCTGCACTGTAGTCATACCATGACCTGGCGACATATTCATGAACCTGTTCCGTATCATTGAGGTCCACGGGATACACTGTAGTTAAATCTCGATTCAGAATGGCGCCGCGAGGTATCAGCAACTTGTCCAGCTCATCCGTGCCACCCAAAGGAAAGTCGCCATAACACAGAAAGTTACCCGTCCCTTCCCCTATTGCACCCCAGTCTTTGTAAAAACCTGCAATTGCCAAAGTATCGGGCACATATACCTGATCCACAAAACTGCGCATATTGTCTATGACATTTTGCATTTCCTGTAGGCCGTTTTGATTTAACGCTGTTGCATCCGCACCGGCGAGTTCGCCACTGTCTGCAACAGGAGCATTAATACTAATCGCGGTGGGTGAACCGCCGACAACAAAATTGGGATGAGGATTTTTTCCACCCAAGATCGTATGCAATTGCACCACATTGCGCTGCCACTGCAAGGCCTCCAGATAGTGCGCCACTGCCATCAGGTTTGCTTCCGGCGGTAACTTGTACGCCGGATGGCCCCAATAACCATTGGCAAATATGCCGAGTTGCCCACTTTCCACGAAAGTTTTGAGTGTTTTCTGAGTATCTGCAAAGTATCCCGGTGAGGATTTGGGGTATGCCGGACTGACCGTTTGCGCCAAACTGGAAGTGGCTGCGGGATCGGCTTTTAAGGCAGATACCACGTCAACCCAATCTAAGGCATGCAAATGATAGAAATGCATGACATGATCGTGCACAAACTGGGCAGCTATCATTAAGTTACGTATCAGCTGTGCATTTCCAGGTATGCTATAGTTTAAGGCATTTTCTACTGCCCTAATAGAAGCCATACCGTGTACCAAAGTGCACACACCGCAAAACCGTTGCGTAAAAGCCCAGGCATCGCGCGGATCCCTTCCTTTCAGAATAATCTCAATACCCCGAACCATCGTACCGGAAGACCACGCCTCGGTAATGGTTCCCGCATCGCTGCGGGCTTCAATACGTAAGTGACCTTCAATTCGGGTTATGGGGTCCACCACTATACGTTCGCTCATGGTTACTCTCCACGTGTTACTGTCACGTCGTCGCGTTTTATCTGAGCGGCGATAATTTCGGTCAAGCCAGTCACTTGTATGTTGTCCATGTGATAGTACTCCAATCCATCTTCCAACATATTGCGGCAGTTGGAACAAGCAGTTACTACTCTATCAACATTCATCGGCTCCAACTGTTTTCGCTTACGGTTAAAAGCCACCAAACGCAAGGTCTTCGCCCGTTCATTGACACCCACACCACCACCGCCACCGCAACACCAGTTAAAAGTACCGTGGTCTTCCATTTCAACAAAGTTTTCCGCCACCTGCTGCAACAATTTACGCGGTTCCTGATTAATACCTCCCCTGCGTGCCAGCTGACAAGGATCATGAAAAGTCAAACGCCCCGATTCCCTGGTATGAGTGAGCAACTTACCTTCGTCTTGCAACTGAGATAAAACCTCCAGGATATGTTTCACCTCAAAAGGAAAGGATCTTCCCAACAAATTGGGACCCTCCCAACGCAAAGCCATATAGGCATGACCGCATTCCGGACTTATCACCGTTTGCACCTGCAGCCTCTCGGCCTCTGCCACAATGCGTTGTAATATCTGTGCCGCCAGATCACTGGAACCCATATGCAATGCAGCATTGGTGGCTTCAAAACAAGTAGAGCTCAAGGTCCAGCTCACCCCTGCTCGTTGGAATATCAAGGCTACGGATGACAGAAATTCCGGGAACTGAGCTACCTCAGCCGAAGACAGCAATAAAAGGTATTGCGCACCCTTTTGATCCTGAGGAATGGACCGACCCGTTTCCCGCTCTATGTGAACCACTTGTGCTTTTAAAGTTTGTGGCGTTACGCCCATGGGGCTGCCCTTGTCCAAGGTATTTTTTACACTATGTTTTAAATCTGAAGGGACGTAACCTGATGCGGCCATTGCTTCTCGCATTTTTCGCAACATATAGACAATATCATTTCCCATGGGACATACCAGAGAGCAACGACCACACAAAGTGCAACTATCATAAACCAGTGGTTCCCAACGCCGCAGATCCTCATCGTTGACCGCCCGACTCAATCCCAAGGCCTTAAACACTTTCCCCCAAAAGGTATACTCCTGCCACCACACCTTGCGCATCAACTCCAGTTTTCGTATCGGGGTATACAGTGGGTTTTGAGTTTCGGTATAAAACATACAAGCATCGGCACACATACCACAGTGTGTGCAACTGCTAAAGAAGCTGGCCACGGGACTGTCTATTTGTTCAATCAGAGTATGAACTGCCGGGTTGGTGTTCATGTTTTTACTCCCCTATACCCACCCAGGGCACCGTTATACCAACGCGATACAAACAAGGTAACCATATGGGTCAATTTGGTAAAAGGAATTACAACGAGAAGCATCTCAACGCTGGCTAAATGCAACACCATGGCCGCGGTATAGGAAATTCCCATAGGATGCATTAAGGCAAACCCGGTAAGCAGTGGCAGCACGGTTAAAATCCAGGCCAGGATATCCTGATAATTTGTCAATGCGCGAACCACCGGATCCAATATTCGATGAATTAGAATGGCAAACAGGGCGGTTATACTCACCAAGGTAGCCACATCAACAGCAAACGGTGGCAATGCCGGCCAGGATACGTGCAAAATACTTTTGAAAACCAGGATGTGTTGCTGCAGAAAAAATACGGCCAACAACAATCCTATATGAAAGGTGTAACCACTGATTAAAGTAAAATATCCACGGTGGGTCATGCCGGGATGAAAAATAGAACGTCTCACAATGCATAACAGGCCTTGCATAAGATACGGTTGGCGCGGCACAGACAAATCGCGACTTTTACCACTGCTGATAATGCGAATGACCCGGTATACCAGCCCAGCTAAAAAAATTACTAAAGCCCACTTTAGGCCTGGTCCACGTAACCACATGAGCCACTCAAGTCCGCTCATGGTTTTTCCTCCAAAGCTGCGACCGTCACTTTTTCATGTGTCTGCAAATGTTTGTTGCGCTTGTGGCGGTCATAAACACCATAGGCCCCGCCGATCGCCGCTCCACCTGCCACCGCAGCTAACGCTATTTTGCTTAACGGTGTACCCGGCTGAGCCAAGGGTTGGTAAAATCTGCCCATGTCCCAAAAATCCGGTTCCGAGCAACCTAAACAGGGATGCCCGGATTGGATAGGAAAACTAACGCCATTGTTCCACTTGCTGGTGGCGCAAGCATTGTGTGTCACCGGGCCACGGCAGCCTAACTCGTACAAACACCATCCTTTTCGGGCGCCCTCATCATCAAAGGTCTTGGCAAACTTCCCTTGATCGTAAAAGGGGCGCCGGTAACATCGGTCGTGGATGGTATCACCATAGAAAGAAATGGGTCGATGCAACTTATCCAAGGGCGGTATGGTTCCAAATGTCAGATAGTGCGCCAACACCCCGGTAATCACTACCGGTATGGGAGGACAACCTGGCACGTTAATAATTGGCTTATTTTTTACTAAATGTGTGACCGGTACCGCCCCGGTAGGATTCGGGCTTGCGTGAGGCAAACCGCCAAATGCGGCGCAGGTTCCCACTGCAACGATGGCAGCGGCTCCGGCGGCCACCTCACTTAGCATTTGCATATTCGTTATACCGGCGATGGTAGAATACACACCGCCGTCTTTGGTGGGTATGGCGCCATCAACAATGAGTAAATATTTTCCATAAGCCTCTGCCATGGCCTTGGTTCTGGCTTGCTCTGCTGCCGTACCGGCAGCGGCTTGAAGAGTATGGTGGTAATCCAGGGATACTGCATTTAAAATCAGGTTCTCCACGGAAGGTTTGTTAGAGCGGGTTAGGGATTCGGTACAGCCAGTGCATTCTTGAAACGACAACCAAATAACCGATGGTCTTCTGGTCTGTCCTAACGCTTTGGCAATGGCCGGCGCCATACTCGGAGGCAAAGACATAAGTCCGGCCATGGTGACACAAAATTTCAAGAAAGCCCGACGCGATACACCCTGATTCCGGAGAATTTCCGCTATGGTGAGATTGGACATATGTTATCCTCCGCTCGTTCAGCTCAGGAATATGTGTACGGCCGACTAACTGCAAACACCAGAATGCAGTTTCGTTAATGACTCCTGCACATCCATAAGTTGGGTTTCGACAATTTCCGGTACCAGTGCCATTTCCAGTAATTCTGATACCAAACCTCCGCCAGGCTCATAGTGGCGCACCCACCATACCCCGGATACGGCCGTTTCCAGAATGGCCGTTTTACCCAACACACCAATATCCACGCGCACCTCACCCTCGCCCAGAATTTGCTGCAGCACCTGCCTATCATTTGGTGTTAGTGGTAAATGCGTGAGGTCAATACAGTGGGTTACTCGCAGATCCAGCAACGACTGCAATGCCCGAGTAATCTCCTGTAACAACGATTGAATCCAAGGTGAATATACGGGAACGGTGGTCTCGTGAATGGTCAATCCGGGGGGGTATGTTGTTGCCATTTAATCGCTCCACGATATCCTTGCACTCTTTGTTGACCCTTTTGTCCTTATTTTGTCCTTATTTTTTCCCTGCTATTGCTGCCAATACTTTACCAGTTTAATAACCGAATTCACCGCAGCGGGTAATGCCTCCTGCAGCACCCCACTCAATTTTTCGCTCCAGTCAATGACAGCAGGCTGAATTCCCACTAACGCTCTTTTTTCAGGCATTCGGTTGGTCAGCCGCAACACGTCAAACATATCCAGCAGGCTGAGATCATGAACACTACGATGGCTGCATTGGTTAAGAAATCGATCGATCTCTTCACCTATGAATGTTTTATGGTTACCGGGTTGTTGCTGCAGTTGCGCAGCATCGAGCACAATGAGTTGCTCGTGTGTGGCTACGGCTTCCGCCAAAGTAAAACTGAGGGTTCCACCATCCACACAATGAATATGTTTCGGACAAGTGGGAAGACTTTCCAGGTAGCGCACAGCATGAACACCGACGCCTTCGTCCGCCAGTAATGTGTTGCCGATCCCGAGTACCAGGGTACTCATAACACACCACACCCTTCAATAAATCGGTTTGCCAAGTATAACAACCCTACTGTGCACATTGATTGCTCATATGCACACTATTATAAGTGTAAACCAAACCTACAATTTGTAATTGATTTTAGTCAAGGGAGTCGTCAGCCGTTTGACCACCGCCGCTTAGTTCCGATAAAAATGCGCCCGGACAATTTCTTCCTGCTCCTGTTCCTCCAGCGCACCCAGCAGTTCACGCAACCCTTGTTTCATTTCCGGAATAATTACATTTTCCAACGCCCTGGCGCGACGTTCGGTGCGACTGTACTCCTGCATTAAACGATAGAGGTTCCCTGAAACGCCCGCAAGAACACAAGCTTGATGCACTAACCGGGTAAAGACTTCGGTACAATGCTCCGCCTCAGGTGAGAGATGATTTTGGGCCTTTTGGTAATCCCTTTGGGATAATAGCAAACGAGTTTGTGTCAGAGTTATACCAATGAATGGCAACCTGTCCAATTCAACCCGGGCATCTTCCAAATAGTCAGCGGGATAAACCTCCGTTCCCTGCAAGCCATGGCGCTTCACACATTGCAGCAATGCCAGTTCCGCCTGCTCCCGGCTGATATCGTAGTGCTGACGTAATTGTTCATAGTGCTTCATTTGCCGCAGCAATTCAGCGGCCAATAGTAAGCGTTTTTCATCTAAAAAATCGTATGCCTCCAGTACAACCTGCTGCTCACGACGTAGTTCCATGACTTCCGACAGGGTCGCCGCTCTATCCCGTTGTGGCATGTTGCGCCTCCCTGCCGCGGATATACCGGTCAATCTGCGAGTCACTCAAGCGGGTTAATTCAGTGATGGGGATGGTCTGCAATAAACGCCAACCCAAATCCATACTTTGTTCCAGGGACCGGGCTTGTTCCTGTTTGATAAACTCCATCTCAAACTGTTCTCCAAACGCCAAATACAGTCGATCGGTATCGGACAGACCTTCTTCACCCATCACACTGGCAAGCAAACGCACATGCACCGAACGTGCAAAAGAAGCGTACAATTGATTGGCCAAAGCTCCATGATCGGCGTGGGTAAAACCTTTACCGGTGCCATCTTTCATCAAACGCGACAAACTGGGCAATACCTTGACCGGCGGAAATACATTGCGTCGATCCAGTTCTCTATCCAAAACAATTTGGCCTTCGGTAATGTAACCGCTGAGATCCGGTATAGGGTGGGTAATATCATCTGCCGGCATGGTCAAAATCGGTAATTGAGTCAGCGTACCGGATATCCCCTTAATGCAACCGGCCCGCTCGAAGATTGCCGCCAAATCCGAATACATATACCCCGGATAACCCTTACGGCCCGGTACTTCGCCATGACTGCTGGAAACTTCCCGCAGTGCTTCACAATAATTAGTCATGTCGGTCATAATGACCAAAACATGCATATCAAGGGAATATGCCAGATACTCCGCGGCAGTTAATGCATAACGAGGCGCCAATAGCCTCTGGGTACTGGAATCAGACGCCAAATTTAGAAATAACACCGTGCGTTCCAATGCGCCGCTGTTTTCCATAGATTTTCGAAACTGATCCGAAACATCATGAGAAACACCGATGGCGGTAAAAATAACAGCAAACCTACCGGCAGCCTCACCTCGCAATCGGGCATATTGGGCTATCTGAGTCGCCATACGATCATGGGGTAGTCCGCTGGCGGAGAAAATCGGTAACTTTTGTCCTCGAACCAAACTGTTGAGTAAATCGATGGAAGATATACCGGTTTCGATAAAATCCGTCGGTTTTCTGCGTGCCACCGGATTGATTGGCAAGCCGTCAATACGCAATCTCTGTTGTGCGGAAATGGGAGGCCCCTGATCCAAGGGACGACCCACCCCGTCCAAAACTCGCCCCAATATGTCCGGTCCAATATTAAAATGCAATGGCTCTCCTTCAAACCGCACCCGAATATTGTGCAAGGACAAACCCGTTGTCGACTCCAGAACCTCTATGATCAAGTGCTCATGATCCAGGGACGCCACCCTTCCCAAACGACGGTGACCATCATCTCCGATCACTTCTACCGCATCATTCAATCCGGCATCCACAGTGCGTTTCAGAAACAACAATGGCCCATCAATTTTTTCCACTGTATTGCTGCTGTACACTTCACTCTTCATGGGACGATTCCTGTTGCGGCAGGGTATTTACAGTATTGTCGCCGGCAACCTCCCGGTCGTATTCCCTGCGACTCATTAGTTGTGAAAACACCCTTTCCATTTCGTTGTTCAAGAGACCAAAGCCCGGCAAATCATCCTCTCCGATTTCCTCGCCCATTCGACGAATGCGCCTCAATATAGGAAGAGAATGAATGCTCTCCATGCTCACCTGCTGTTGCACCGCGTTGGATGAAAGCTCAATGAAGCGACTCAATAACTGCATCATTAGTACTTGTCGTTCCGGCGAACAATAACGATCTTTTTCTGAAAAAGCGGACTGACGTAAAAAAGCTTCATTGACCAGATCGGCACATAAGAGAACATGTTGTTGGCGCGGTGGCAGAGCGTCGACTCCCACAATACGCGCCATTCGTTCCAAATGGGTTTGTTCCTCCAACAAAGTCAAAAACTGCTTTCTTTGAACCAACCACTGGGAATGATTGTGTTGTGTCCAAAAGGATTCCAGGTCCTCCACATCTCCGGAGTAGGACTGTAGTGGATGAATGGCTGGGTAAAACCGCGATTGGGCACGAACCGAATCCAACACCCAAAACACTCTAACGTAGCGCTTAGTGTGGGTGGTTACCGGCTCTGAAAAATCACCGGAGGGGGGACTGACGGCTCCAATCAATGTCACCGAACCCACTTTTCCGCACAATGCTCTCACATGCGCCGCTCGTTCATAAAAATCCGCCAGCCGGCTACTGAGATAAGCCGGATACCCCGACTCACTGGGTATTTCACCCAGGCGCCCGGAAACCTCTCTTAGTGCCTCCGCCCAACGGCTGGTGGAATCTGCCATCAGCGCCACCCGCAATCCCTGATCTCGAAAATATTCCGCGACTGTTACCGCGGTATAAACACTGGCTTCACGAGCTGCGACAGGCATATTGGATGTATTGGCAATAATCACCGTACGCTCCATCAATGAACGACCGGTACGTGGGTCTGTCAAGTTCGGTAGATCCTCCAGCACACCGGCCATTTCATTACCCCGCTCACCGCACCCGACGTAGACGATAATGTCGGCGTCACACCATTTGGCGAGGGTTTCCTGTAATACGGTTTTGCCGGTACCGAAACCTCCCGGCATGGCGGCACGCCCACCACAAGCCAGTGGAAATATGGAATCCAAAATTCTTTGCCCGGTAAACAGTGGACCCCAAGTGGCTATTCGCTTAGTCACTGGACGGGGCTTACGAATCGGCCAAAGGTGACTCATGCTAACACTATGCTCCAATCCATCCACATTTTTTATTCGGCAAACTTCGGCATCATCCGCATAGGAACCGGCTTTTGCTATACTGACAACTTCACCGCACACATCAGGTGGAAGCAAACAGCGCTGTGGAAATCGTCCCGTCTCCCTGGTCATACCAAATATGGCTCCATTTTGCAGTTTCTCACCCAAACCGACTCTGGCTTCAAACTCAAAATGTAAACTGGTTTGCCGGTACATGCCTCTGCGTACAAATCTCTTTGTATTCCCAAGGGGTCGCAACAATCCATCATAGATATTCCCCAACAAACCCGGCCCTAGTTTTACAGCCAGCGGCGAGCCGCTTCCCACAAGCGCATCACCAGGACGTAAGCCGGTGGTATCCTCATACAACTGCACGACAATTTCATCATTGTGGAGTCGAATCACTTCACCCAGTATTTGGTGCTCCCCTACATAAACCGCCTCATTGATATGAAAGGGTAGATCTGTGTTCGCCCGCAACACAGGACCGCTGATCCAGCGAAGGGTCGCTTTGTTTTCTACGGTGGAATGTCTTTTGCCAGAGTCAAAGTGTTCCATCATAAAATCTCATTTCCAGCTATAAACCTATATTCTGCCGATACACAGCGAGAATCTGCGCTTCGATCTGCAGCCGTGATGCCAACAAACCTTGTAGGCTGCCATCCACGCCGGCTCCATGCCCATGAATTATGAGACCTGCCTGCAAAGTTGCCACTTCTTCAATCTGCGGTTCTGTACCTGTTAAACTTAGAACGGTTTTACTGACATGCGTACGTTCCTGAGAGTGAAAACCCGGAGCAAACTGCATGAGCCACTGAGTAGACAATAAGCTGTTGGCCGCAGTATGCACTACAGCATCAATCCATTGTTGTCGACTTTGTTCCTGTTGCCAACGTTGTATTAGCGCGCCGGGAAGTAGGGCCCACACTCTTTCCAGTACCCGGGCAACCGTGGCGTATTCCTGGTGTTTTCGAATTCTAAGCTGCTTGGTCATAATTCGGGCCGACTCGGATTTCAAGAAATCTCGACTGTTGCGAATTTCTTCTTTAAGGCGTGCTCTTGCAGTTTCATACGCTTTGGAAATAACCGCTCTCGCTTCTACCGTATCCTGCTCAATGCGTTCCTGGCAAAGCTTGTTCTGATAAGTCTCCACAACTTCCATAAGGCGCATCATCTGTGCCTCCACAATACTGGAGGGAACAGATCGGTGCGGCTCTTTCTTCCGGTTCATTCCAATACTCCTAAACGACTTCTGAGCTGAGATAACAAGTCGAACCCACTTTGCAAAGAACGAATTTCGGGCAACATTACAACCGGCGGATAAAGTCTGCTAAGATAGCCCTGTAGTTCTGCCTCCGTCAGCTGCATCGCCATGGTTTCACTTAACATCACCAGGGATGCGTTGTCGCAGGCCCATGCCAGGGTTTGAGCCACGTCCTCACTTTTTGGCGTGCGAATCCGTACCCCTGCTAAACGGAAACCCGCTGCACTGATTTCATCGCCTATATATACCGGAGCCGGCATTACAGCACCCGATTCAAAATCAGAATAGAAATAATGAGCCCATAGATGGCAATCCCTTCCGCCAATCCCACAAAGATCATTACTCTGCCAAACAATTCCGGTTTTTCCGCTAATGCACCTATGGCAGCACTACCTACTGCTGCCACCGCGTAACCGGCCCCCAGTGCCGCCAATGCAGTGGACAGCGCCGCAGCCAGGAAACCCCACTTGACAATGTCGGGATCCATGGGCGCCGTCCCATGTGCAGTTGTTTCCTGAGAAAACACCGGCCCCACCCACAGAAACACCATCAGCAGCGTCGCCAACAATCCGACAATGACGCTTAACACGATGATCACTCTATTTGATTTCATGCTTTTCTCCTGCTGATTTATCAACGTGATGTAACGGCGCTCTCAAAGGCTGAAACAAGCGGCCGCTGCCACGTAAAAACCGAATAAAGAATTCAAACAGAACCAAACGGGTAGTTTGTATTGAAACCACCAACCCTTCCAGAACAATGATAAAAATATTCCCTATCACAGCGATCATTGCGGCAAATAAACTGTTATCGACGATCTGCATCAACACGATAACCGCCACTGACAATCCGGCATGAGCCAATGCAAAAGCACCTACACGAATAAAGGACACGGTATTGATAATGAGTTGGAACATACTTTCCAGCAATTGGCCCACTGCAGTTGCCAGAGTTTTTAATACAGCAGTTGTCGCTACAATCACACTACCCGAAAAATACCATACCGCACTGACGACAAAGAACCAGGCCGCTGAATCATTAACAAATGACGCCAGTGCACTTAAATACATAAACACCACTGCAGCTTCCACCAATAGCCAGCGACGCATTTCACCACGCCAATAGGATTGAATTCCGTTCAACATCAAACCGATTAAAAGAATTGCTATACCGCCCCCCAGGGGTACGAATAAGACCAACAACGGTTCATGCACCGGACTGACCCACAGGGGCTCGATCCATCCTTCAAAGGCGAACACACTGCCAAACGCAAAACCAAACAGCATTGAAACCAAACCACAGGGAATCAACATTTTAATGACCGGATACTGCTTTTGAAAAAATACACCAATCAAAAATAGCACTACACCATGCCCGACATCCCCGAACATATATCCAAACAGAACGGGAACCATCAGGGCGACCAGCATTGAAGGATCCAATTCATTTTCACCGGGAGTACCAATCAAAGCCGCAAATATTTCAAAAGGTTTGGACCAACGAGGATTACGCATTACCATCGGAGCCTGCAGATCTTGTGGCGGCTGCGGGTAATGAACTACCGCTCGAACCGACAATTGTTCCAGAATTCTGTGGATTTCATTCTCACTGACATCGCTGGTCCACCCCGTAATCCAAGCGAAGTTTTCAGATACCGGTAAACTGGTAATATGAGTTATAAACCATTCAATTTGTCGAATGTTACCCAAAGTTTCCCGCAATTGATGTTCTTGCGCCACAGAAACCAAGCGGCTATTCAGACTTTCTATCTTGGCTGTAATATCCAAAAACCGTTGTTGAATCTGCTCCATTACCTGCTCCCCGCCCCCGTGTAGCCAATTCGGCAGCACTACGGCTCTTCCTTTGTTAAGCAGCATATCTCTTTGCAGCGACTCCATATTCTCTTCACTCCCAACCGCAAGAAGAAATAAGCGAGTTGGCGACTTTGCCCTGACTGACAGCACCGCCGGCGGTAAATGACTGAGATGTGTTTGCGCAGGCAAGACATACAATCTTGCTCTAAGGCTTGGGCCGGCTTTAGCCAGTAAACCAAAATCCAGCCTGTTTCCACTACCCTCTTTGGAATGGCTCAAGCCTTGAGATTGTTGCCAAACCTGAAGCATCTGATTTAACAGGTTCAACTCCGTTTGCTCGTTCTCCAGCTGTTCCAGTTGCGCAATCAATGCCTCGGCATCTTGCGTCCAGATACGCAGTGTTTTCAAGGCTTGATCCATACGTTCACCAATCTCCCCAGGGACCTCCGTTGGGTACAGGTCCTGAGCCGGCCAGTAAAGCTGATAACGTCTGGCCAGACGATTGTATTCCTCCATACGGTCGCGCAAGTCCGGAATCGCTGCATGGCGGGTTATTTCACTGGTGATTTCCAATTGTACCTTGCCGCTTCTAGCCAACGCGTCAACCACCTTGAGCAAGTCCTCTTTTGCCACCAAAATCTCAAACCAACGCGTTGAAGTGGAACGCAAACTCATAAGTGTTCCTTGATATGTGCGAACAAACTTCGGGACACAATATCACCGCGCAGCCGTTCCAAATCAGCCGCAACCAGCGCTAAATGTATAAATAGCGCAACCGGCTGAAAAGTGTATCGATGAAACATATGCGTCAGTTGTTTGAACAACGCCTCTCGTACGGACCCTGCTTGTGCAGGGTCGGATTGCGCAAAATGCTCCTTGTGTTCCTGCAACACATTAACGAATGCTTGAACCCCCTCATTACTTCGGCTATCGAGCTGCGGCATAAGGTCGTACCAGTGGTATAGCCAGGCCTGAGTTAGTGTCATTCCGCCCTGCCACCCTTCTAACAAAGGGCGAAATGGCAAGTGACTCAATGCTTCGATTCTTTTGTCCATGGTGACGCTCCCGGCCGCTTGCAAATCCGACTGGTTCAGCATCCATTGTGGAGCGGTCCGTCCATCCAGCAAGAACTGCACAGAGGGTATTTCGGTGAGTACGCACACCCAGAGTACAGCATCTCTCCAGACAGGTATCCAACGGGCAAGTTGTTCAACATAGTACTTGTATTGATTAAGCAAGGCCGATTCCATAACGTGAGCAGGATCACCGGCATGCAGTGCCAATACCCAGGGCCTGAGTACCGTTTTTCTCGCACTCAATAAATACACCGACAAATCCGTTTGCGCCTGCAATTGTCGCCATACCGTTTCATCGGGTCGCATACCCTGCCTTGCATACAAACGGCTTTGAACATACGCGTATTTTGCAGGCGGGTTCATGATTTCCAGCCGGTTTTGCCTGGGGTACTCAGAAGCTCGGCAATGACCTGAGTCACCCGAGTTAGTACTTGTTCGTCCACGGATAAAGCGGGATCCTGAAGCTCCCCCCTTTGATGTTTGATCTGCGTTTTCGCATCAGTGACAGCGCGACGGCAACGTTGGTGCACCCAACTAATCCGGGCACCGGCCCTGGCGGCAATAACATTGGCCTGTCGACGCGACTGTTCCAGATTCTGCTGCGATTTCAGATAGCAATCGCGGACAATTTGCTCAGCTTCACGTTCAGCCAACAAGACGCGATTGATGGCCTGCTCCACACTCAAGTCAGTATTGTCCGTCAGCGCAGTTCCTTGACTATTTGTAGAGGTCGGATTTGTCAGGGTGGAACTTATTTGGATAGTGGTAGACAATGGATTGGTTACGGATGGCTTCGTTGGATCCGATTCCCCGGGCGATGCGTTCTCATGCATCTGCTTAGTCGTATTTGATTGATCCGCCATAACCGCTGCTCCCAATTCACGTTCAACATATCCTCGGCAAAGGATCATCCTCCAGTTCTTCGAGAAACCGCTCACCCCCTAAAGTGGTGATTAATCTGACATGATGAGAATTCGAGTCTATGGTCCCAATAATTTGCGCGGATTCGCCCTGAGGTAACTCACGCCACAAGTTTAGCGCCGTAGCCGCGCTTGTCGCTGCAACAACCGCCACGACACGACCTTCGCAGGCAAGGTACAAGGGGTCGTATCCTAAAATTTCGCAAACCGCGCTAACCGACTCATGGACGGGTATGGCTGATTGCTGAAGCTGCATCCCCAAGCCGGTGCCTTTCTGGATTTCATGCAGCACCGTAGCCAAACCACCTCGTGTAGGATCTCGCATGAAACGTAATCCGGGTAACGAAATCAGTGTTTCGCACAGCGGCAGTACATTGGCACAATCGGAGCGTACATCACCGCTCAAACCAAACTGTTCTCGCGCCAACATTATGGCGGTACCATGATCGCCTACCGGACCACTGACCAATATGCTGTCCCCGTCACGTATATTGTTCATTCCCAGGCACGAACCCGGAATGCGCGTACCTATACCCGCCGTGCTTAAATACAAACCTCCTGCCTGCCCACGAGGCACCACCTTGGTATCGCCACACGCAATCATCACACCGCTTTGCACCGCCGCTTGAGCCATGGATTGCAACACACGCTGTAACAACACCAGTTCCAGTCCCTCTTCAATAATAACGGACAAACTCAAATACTTTGGTCTGGCACCGGCCACTGCCAAATCATTTACCGTTCCGTATACCGCCAGGGTTCCAATATCACCCCCGGGGAATTCCAAGGGCTGTACTGTAAACCCATCAACAGTCATCATCACGCTACCCTGAATATCCGGCAGGCCAACCGCATCTGCGTCCGTGGCTAACACCGGGTTATGCAACACCGCAGCAAACACCTCCTCAATAAGTTGCCGCATATGCCGACCACCATTTCCGTGCGCCAGACTGATACGGGTCATTCTCCCCCCTCTGCAGCATCGTACTGCTTACGCCTTGCCTGTAGCCATAATCCATTGAGTTCCACAATTTGACCAAAGCTCAATCCGGCATCATTCAACGGCACCTGCTCCGGCAGATAACAACGGAAACCCTGCTCCCGTAACAAGCGCAAAGTCAGTTCAGTTAACAAACGATTCTGAAACACACCACCGCTTAAACCCACTGCAAACTCACCTCCCTGGCGACGCACCGCTAAGGCTTGCGCCACGATCGACATCCCCAGGGATTCATGAAAACTGCGCGCCCGGTCCGCCGGAGCGATGGACTCATCCATCAATAGAGGTAATAAGGGGCGCCAATCCGTCTGGAATAGACCGCCGCAATGATGCAACGGCAGGTGTAGCGCCTGCCCCCGGCCTTGTCGCGCCAGGTTTTCCAGCAGCATAGGTGCTTGTGCTTCATAGCTCGCATCTTGCACCAATCCCAGCAAGGCGGCAGCCGCATCAAACAATCGTCCCACCGCGCTGCTCTGAGGACAGTTAAGCTTTCGTTGCCAGGCTTCATAAGCTAACCCCACGTCCGTGTGATTACGCCACGTTAACCCGGCTTCCCAACACAGCGATGCGGCACTACGCCAGGGTTGCCGTGCCGCTTTGTCACCTCCGGGCAGATAAAAAGGTTTAATTGAACCTACGCGCTGCCACGCACCCGGCTCGCCTAACAAAGCTTCCCCACCCCATAAGGCGGTGTCTTCTCCCAAGCCGACACCATCCCAGGTAAAAATCAACCAACGCGATTCCGCTGCAAACTCGCCGGCCAATTGAGCTGCATGGGAGTGGTGGTGATACACGGATTGAACCGGCAATCCGCTGTTTTTCGCCCATCGGTGACTGGCATAGCCCGGGTGTGCGTCACACACGACTATCTCCGCATCAACGTGATATAGACGTTGCAGCTCGGTTATGGTTTGTTGAAACACCTCCATACTTCGAACTGAACTCAAATCACCGATGTGCGGAGAAATGAGTGCCCGCCGTCCCCATGCCAAAGCAATAGTGTTTTTACTGTGTCCTCCCACAGCTAACACCACCTGATCCAGATGAAAAGGAAGATCCAATTCCAGTGGTGTGTTACCTCGCCCCAGACGAATCGGTCTGGGTTTTTTATCAATCACGCAATACACCGGATCATCCGCCGGTCTTTGAATAGGGCGATTGTGATGCAAACAGGCATCGCAGACACTGCCCAACAACTTTTCCACCTGGAGATTTTCAGTAATAACAGGCTCACCACTAAGATTGGCCGATGTAGCCACCAAAGGGCCGCCAAACTGCTGCAACAGCAAGTAATGCAGGGGACTGTAGGGCAACATAAGCCCCACCGTTTCCAAGCCGGGAGCAATATATTTGGAAAGCCCACTGCATGACGCTTTTTGTACCAGCACAATAGGTCGGGAGATTCCCAGTAAACACTGACTCTCTACCGCAGTTACCGTAACGTGAGCCGAAAGCTGCTGCGGTAGCAGCATCACAGCCAAGGGTTTGTCCGGTCTGGGTTTGCGCTCTCGCAATGATTGCACCGCACGATCATTACGGGCATCACACATGAGGTGGTAACCACCTACTCCCTTAACCGCAACCGTTTTCCCTTGGTTAAAGGCCTCTATGCACTGACCCAATGCATGATCCCGGCGGCCTACAAGAGGAAAAACCGAATCCTTAACCGCGAACTCGATATGCGGCCCACATTGAGGACAGGCAATAGGTTCGGCATGATACCGTCGCTGCATGGGATCAAGGTATTCCCGTTGACAGAATTCGCACAAAGCAAACGCGTCCATGGTGGTATTGCAGCGATCGTAGGGCAAATCCCGAATCAGAGTATAGCGAGGACCGCAATTGGTACAGTTAATAAACGGATAGAGATAGCGGCGGTCGTGAGGATTGTACAGCTCACCCAAGCAGTCTTCACATAAAGGCAAATCCGGTACAATACCAATATCCGGGGACTGGGTAACCCGGCTGGCTCGAATGCTGAACGAATCAAATCGCTCAAGTCGTACCTGCCGGCTGCTGCAAATGTTTGCTCGTGCATGGTATGGTGCATCGCTGAGTAAATGGCGATGAAAACTTTTCAAGATACGTGCACTGGCCTCCGCATGAATGGCAACCTGCCCCATGCGATTTTCTACCCAACCGTTAACACCGTAACGCCGTGCCAAACGGTAGACAAAAGGCCGAAAACCCACCCCCTGCACATGCCCGTTCAGCAGCGTGAATCTGGCACACAACGGTTCGGAGACAGTCATGCAGATACCTCCGGCAAATCCGTCGGAGCTGTTTCTCTCACACCACCGCTCCACCAGATACGACAGGCGCCTTCGTCGGATACCATACACGGGCCTACCGGGCTACCGGGACGGCAGGCCTTTGCGTACAAGCGGCATTGGTTGGGGGCAATTTGACCCAGCACCACTCGAGCACAATCGCAACCCGGAGGCATTTGCCCGGCGCGGCGGCGCATACCACAGTCGTCGTCGGCGTATAGACGCTGCAAATAGTTGCGGAAACGAATTCTGGCGTCGAAGTGCTCATAGGCTTTTTGCAGACAAAACCCGGAACGGGAAATAGTTCCTACACCGCGCCAATTGGCATCCTTAACCGCCATCACCTGATACAAAATATGTTGCGCTTTGACATTGCCATGCGCACTCACCACCTCTGCATAACAGTTGTCCAGCATGGGTCGCCCTGCTTGGATCTGACGCAAGCAGCTGTAAAAACCGGCCAATAAACTTTCCGGAGAAAAACCGGCAACCGCACTGGCAATACCGTACTGGCGCGAAACAAAATCCCATTCCTGGGCTCCCATCACTGTTGCGACATGTCCGGGGGCAATTAATGCGTCGAATCCCGACCTTCCCGATTGTAACAACATTGACACGGCGGGCCAGGTGAGACGGCCGGATAATAGTACCGTTAAATTATCCGGCGCACCGGCACACAACATAGCGGCCACCGGAGCCATGGTGGTTTCAAAACCGGCTGCGAAAAACACCACTTCCATACCCGGATTGTGACTTGCAACGCTCAAGGCTTCCATGGGAGAAGCAATGGGTTGGATCCTGGCCCCGGCGGCTTTGGCTTGTTCCAAGGATCGACACTGACCTTTGGGTACGTTGACTGGTACACGTAACATGTCACCAAACGCCAATAAAATTATTTCCTGATGCAAAGCCAGTTGAATCGCATCATAAATATCTTCTTCCGGACAAATACAGACAGGACACCCCGGCCCCGGTATCAGCTGTATTGTTTTCGGCAGTACAGACCGCAAGCCCGCCATGGTAATGGCCCGCTCATGCCCCCCACACACATTCATGATACGTAGGGTCTGAGGCAATTGAAGTTGCCTTATTCGTTCCAACCAAAGCGACGCATTAGTCATACATCACCCGGTATCTACCACCTCAACACGGCGTTTCTCATGCTCCGAAGCGTGAGCAGCAACATGAGAGTGTTGATATACTCTCGGTAAAAAACCGCTTTTTTGGTTCACAGACTGACGATAGTCCAATAAAGTTCTGTCCAACCAACGCAACCATTGCTCCATGCCGGTTCCGATTTTTGCGGAAACGTGGAAAACCGGTGCAGGATTGGCCAAACCGCGTAAGCCTTGTTCGGCCCGATCAGGATCGAAATCGTCCAACCACTGCAATAAATCTGTCTTACTGAAGATCACTGCATCACTACCGCGGAACATCAGCGGATATTTTTCCGGCTTATCATCGCCCTCTGTAACACTGAGAAGGCTCACGTTTCGATGATGCCCCAGATCAAACCCGGCAGGACATACCAGATTTCCGACATTTTCAATAAAAATGATATCCAAATCTTCTAACGGTAATTGGTGCAATGCATGATGTACCATATGGGCATCTAAATGACAGGTGCTGCCCGTTACAATCTGTACCGCCGGGATGCCTTTGGCTCGAATGCGGCGGGCATCATTTTCGGTTTCCAGGTCACCTTCTATCACAGCCATGCGGTAATGCGGTTTCAAAGCATCAATGGTAGCCTCAAGTAATGCGGTCTTCCCCGAGCCGGGCGAAGACATCAGATTTAGCGCCAAAATGCCATGTGCCTGTAAATGCTGCCGATTATGTTGTGCTTGATGGTTATTCTCTGACAGCAAAGCCTCCAGGATGTCCACCGCCTTTTTTTCACTTCCAAACCCGGACAGTTTACCGTCAGGCTCAAGTAAATGACGATTGGCTTCACTTACATTACATCCGCAGGTATCACACATCGCTTTCTCCGTTTAGGATGGTATTTCCATTTCAATTCGTTCCAATTGCAGTTCATCACCACTCAATAAGGTGGTGTGCCAGTCTCCGCATACGCCGCAAACGAGACGATTGATACTTGCTTCTGTGGCAACATGACAACGGCGGCATCGAACTTGTATGGGACTGGATTGGATCAATAAAACCGCGTTCTTAACGAGCGAATCCGTTTTTGCAACTGTGAAAGCTGTCTGCAAAAGTTCCGGTACCACCCCGCTCAAAGGACCCACTCGCAGATGAATGGTGTCAACTTGTATCGCATGATGTTGTCGGGCGATATTATTTACCTGAGATAACAAGCTTTGGCAGATAGACAACTCATGCATGCCCTGACTCCGAGGTCACTGCCAGGATCTCATCATATAACTCCCAGGCAGAACGGGCATGATCCGGGCTGACCTTTTGAATGGCGTAGCCGACATGTACCAGCACATAATCCCCCACCCCTAATGCAATATCCTGCATTAAAAACAGATTGACATGACGACCCACGCCTTTCGCTTCGCAATAGGCGTCGTATCCTTCCATATTGACAATCCGCATCGGAATACCTAAACACATCAGACTGGAAGCCCCATGTTTTCATATAAGTATATGCCTGATCGGTGATTTTTCCCATGATGATCGAAACAGGCATTGATCCTCGTCAAGATTCGAATTTGCATTGTTTTAACATTTACCTTCTACTGCAATAAAATCAATCCCAAACAAATTATCCCTTTGATTTTCAACAATTCGTAACAATTCAAACTGATTTTCACAGCAAATAATCCGATAAGTAACTAACAACAAAAGGAGTTATTGTGATGCCGAAGCGGTTAGTATTTACCCTGTGTTTGTTAATTGTGTTCTCGTCCTGCGCGGAAAAAGCCCCTGATGCCCCAATACGTTTGGGCACCAATGTCTGGCCCGGTTACGCTCCCCTGTACCTTGCCTCGGAGTTGAATGGCTGGCCGGAAAAAAACATACAGTTAATCGAATACCCGTCTGCCAGCGAAGTACTACGCGCGTTTCGCAACAAAACCCTGGAAGCCGCCTCTCTCACCATGGACGAGGTTCTGTTATTGCGGGAAGTGAACATCCCCGCCAAAGTCATTTTAATCCACGACATCTCCGAGGGTGCCGACGTCATCTTGGCCAAGCCGGAAATAAAGAGCGTCACAGACTTGAAGAATAAACGTGTAGGGGTCGAAGCCGGAGCATTGGGTGCCGTAATGATTACCCGAGCATTGGAAACCCACAAGATGTGGCTGGGTGATATACAGGTTGTGAATATCCCGGTTAATCAACACGCTGATGCTTTCATGTCCGGTAAGATCGACGCTGTGGTTACCTTTGAACCGGTTCGAACCCAACTACTGAAACAAGACGCCAAAGAAATTTTCACCAGCAAAATGATTCCCGGCGAAATAGTCGATGTGCTGGTGGTGCATCAAAATATTATTAGCGATCAACCGGAAAAACTACATACTATTGTCAACGATTGGTTTGCTGCCCTAGGGTACATGAAACTGGACCAACAAGATGCACACCGCCGCCTGTCGAAGCGATTGGCAATTAAACCGGGGGAAGTCAGCGCCAGTTATGAAGGACTCACTCTACCGGATGCGGTAGTCAATCGTCAGTTCTTAAACAAGAATAGCGGTAATCTCAGCACCACAGCCAAACATCTGCACGATGTGATGCTGGACCACAAACTTCTGAGATGGGAAATACCACTGGAATCTTTGTATACCGACAGGTTTATACCCTGATTTTCCGTAATCACTAAACTTGTATTCAAGACTACTTGGACCTCCTAAACAATAGCGGTATACGCCAGAGCAAAAACAACGCATTGCATGAACATTTACAGAAAAATATTCAGCCTCCGACTTGTTCTACCCGGAGTTTTGTTGGCATTCATTGCCACGCTTGTGTATCTGTACCAAGGGACAATAGAGCGCTCAACTATCTCGCAAACCCGAAAAATCCAGGCTAAGGAGATCCATAACACTTTGAGTTTCTTGCAAGGAAGCATTCTAACCATTTTAAATACAAAGGAAACCAACAACATTAAACAAATCATCAGCAATATGGCCGGTGCCAGAGACTTGAATGTAATTGTGGTTGTAGACGCTGCAGACAACATCATTGCCTCAAGTGATTACCGCATCGTCGGGGAAAGTTGGAATACCACGGATTTACAAATCAACCATGACCTTCTGAAAGCTGCTCGGGACTATCAATCCATCGAACTGGAGAACAGCTCTCAACGAGAATTTCTAAACGGTTATGCCGGTTTGTGCGTAAGCACAATCGGCTTACGCCCCACAAACTGTGGTTTTATCTTTTACAGCAAAAACCTTGATTACCACAACAAACTCGCAATTCACAGTCTTCGCAATAGCATTAATAAAGTCTACATTATCCTTTTTTCAGGCTGCGGCTTACTGATGCTGCTCATACATATACTGGTCACTTTTCGTATAGGCCGACTGGTTAAGCTGATTCACAATTTTTCTCAAGGCAACCGCCATCAACGCATCCACTGTTGGGGGCAGGATGAGATCAGAACTCTGGGTGACCAAATCAACGCTCTTTTTGACAATATTTGCGACAACGAAAAAGAAATTCTGGAGCGAGAAAAACATCTGGAATCCATGTCTAACTCTGTCACATACCCAATCCTGGAGACCGACAAACACGGCATCATACGTAACGCCAACCAGGCGGCGGAACAACTCTTTAACACCGCTCAATTACAACTGATTGGAAAACCCATTGGCAAATTCATTATTCTGAAATATGAAAATATTGCACAGTTATGGGATGCGCTTCAATCAGAAAACGATAGGCAATTTAACACTATGGCAACCCGAGAAGACGGATCACAATTTTCAGCAAAGATCTCTCTCCAGCCCATTTATCAACAAGACATCTATATTTTTGCTGTAGACGAATCCTCGCCAACGAACCGGCGCAAAACCTCAAATGTGGTTGCCGGCACCAACATGAGCCGCCAGATCAAGTTAATCGACCAACAATTGAAGTCATCCGCAACAAAAGACGCGCTGACCACGCTGAACAACCGTCGTGTATTTGATAAAACCCTGGAAAGAGAATTGCAACAAGCGTTGCGTTCAAAAACCCCCCTATCCTTGGTTATTGTGGAAATCGACTTCTTTGACCGATACAATGCTTTATATGGACATGAATCCGGGGACCGCTGTTTACAACAAATCGCCGAAACACTGAATCTATGCTACAGAAGATCAAATGATACGGTAGCTCGATTTGGAGGGAAAACCTTTGCGGCCATACTACCGGACACAGACCAAGGTGCCACAAAACAACTAGCCGAAACCACATTGGAAGTCATCAGAGAATTGGATATCCCCTACCTGGATTCCGAAATCAGTACCAGCGTCACCATCAGCATCGGCACAGCCACCCATGATGGCTCCAACCCAGCCGGCAGCGCTGATATCCTAAGACAAAAGGCTGAGCAAGCACTTACCAAAGCCAAATCAGACGGTCACAACCGTTACGCCGCATAAAAGCAAGGCCGTAAATAGTCAGCCCTCAGGTTGCCCGACCACCGTTAAATCTATACTATAGGTTTTCCGGTTGCTGAGGGGACGGATTTGAAAAAAATATTCATTCTTTTATTGTTACTGTGCATACCTGTGTTTTTGGGACTATTTTACGGCTTGCAACTGGACCAGGCATTAACACAAGCTCCGCCAAGACAAGCCGACCGACATGATTTAAAACCAGTAACATCCTTCGTCAGCATTCCATACAGCATTGATCTTTTGGAATTGCAACAAAAACTGGACGAATCGATCGCCAACCCCATAGATACTATCAATAAAGAATGCAAACTCATAAAAAGCAAGTACGTTAAGGCGAATGCTCAATGCATTGGCGAGATTACCAAGCGCGGCCCCATCACCGTAGTAGGACATGAAAATGGAATAACTGCCAGTTTACCTATCGCCTTTCGTCTTACCGCCAGGACGCGCGGCCGTATCAAAATGCAAGAAACCGCTACAGGCGCGATGACCGTTAACGCTACTATTACCCCCGGTATGTTGGAAAACTGGGAACCCAACACCACATTGTCAGCCAACTTCCATTGGGACAAAAAACCACAGATAAAAGTATTCGGTATGAGTATTACCTTCGCCGGTCTGTTAGAACCTAAACTACGGGAAAATCTCAACAAAGCCGTAGAGCGATTCAATCAGCGTTTGAAAGAAAAACTGGCACTGCGTGACAAAGCACAAAAGACCTGGGACAAACTTTCTACCGCAAAAAACATACGCAAAGACCCTGAAGTCTGGCTGACGACTCAGTTAGAAAAAGTGTATTTTGAACCTTTTAAAATTAACAGCACCACACTCTCCGGCAGCATCGGTATGAAAGCGAAAATCCTAACCGTTTTTGGAGAACCCCCGCCGATCAGCACCGCAGCGTTGCCCAAGCTGAATTTAAGCCGCTATGCCGACGGCTTTGCCTTACGAGTGCCCTTGGTCTTAAAATTCGATGCACTGCGGGATTTTCTAAAAGAAAAAGTCGCCGGTAAAACCGTACCGCTGACTGGTAAAGACGGGGAACTGACGCTGTATATCAAAGACGTGGACATCTACCCATCCGGCGATAACATCGCCATGGCCGTCTTCTTTAAAGCGGCTGCGCAAAACCAACTGCTGTCAACAAGCGGCAGTTTTCATATCACCGGAAAACCCGTTTTCGAAGAAACCACCGTCAAAGGCAAGCCCAAAGTGACCATTGGACTGGTCAATGTGCAGTTTGGCCGTCAAGTGGACAGCACTGTTCTTGATGTAGGCACCTGGGTACTACAAGACACCGTACGTGAGTACCTGGCAAAGTCCTTTATCATCGATGTGACCGATAAATTTCTAAACGTCCGCCGCAAGGCTGAAGCACAACTGAATCAACGCATGGATAAGGGTCAAATCAAAGGTCAGTTGAACAAAGCCACATTGGAGAATATCTTGATCTATGAAAAGTGGCTGATGATTAACACCGTGGTATCCGGGAAGTTTGGGGTGGAATTGGATGTTTAAGACGCAAGAATTAATTGCAAAGTTTTCCTATCAATCCCTTTAACAAATCCACTGTAGGTTCCAACGTGTCCTCACTGATAAACTCATCCGGCTGATGCGCCTGATCAATATGCCCCGGCCCCATGATCACCGTCTCCAATCCCATGGCATTAAAATAGGGACCTTCGGTACAAAAAGCCACGGCACCGGCATCGACCCCGGTGAGCTCCTGAGCTGCTGTAACAATCTGCGATTGAGCTGGAGTTTGCATGGGTGGTGTACCGTCACACAATGAAAACATTTCCCAACTGATACGACTTTTATCAAACAATCGACTCAAACGATGATTCAATACGTGCCGCAGCTCCTCAAGTTCCATCCCCGGCAGTGGGCGCATATCGATATGCAATTCACATTGACCGCAAATACGGTTTGGGTTATCACCACCATGAATGTGCCCCAGGTTCATGGTGGGTACAGGGACGGCAAAATCCGGGTTACTATTAAAAGATTGCAGTTGCCGGCGCCATTCCAGCAGATCACCAATTACGGCATGCATGGCTTCCAGGGCGCTGACCCCCAGAGAAGGATCGCTGGAGTGGCCGGATAAACCCCGTAGCCGTATCCCTTCCATCATAACACCCTTGTGTTGACGAATAGGCTTGAGCCCGGTCGGCTCTCCGATGAGCGCGTAGCGGGCCAAAGGCAAACCCATTTCCATAATAGCTTTCGCGCCGTCCATAGAACTTTCCTCATCCGCCGTGGCAACAATAAACAAAGGCTGTTTGAGACTTTTTTTATCAAACTGACTCGCCGCTTGGATTGCCAAAGCAAAAAAGCTTTTCATGTCCGCAGTACCCAGTCCATACAGCCGTCCATTACGCCGAGTCAAAGCAAACGGGTCGCTGCTCCACCGGTCCGCATCAAAGGGTACGGTATCCGTGTGCCCAGATAGCACCAACCCACCGTTGCGCTCGCTGTTACCGGCACTATCACTGTCACCTTGCAAACAGGCAACGAGATTGGCTTTCTGTGGTTGTGAAGCCAGCGGTAAGATTTTCACCTCAAACCCTGCATCCACCAACCATGTGGCCAAAAGATCCACAACAGCTCGGTTGCTTTGATCAAATTGTTTACTGACACTGCTGACGGACGGAGTCGCAATGAGCTGTTGCAGCATAGAAATTAAGGGAGGGTGTTTCATAGGGTTGCTCGGATAAAAAATAATAGAACATAGTTTGGACTGAACGGATGGTTTTGGCAAGACCGCCCCACCCTGCACAGATCCAACGGACACGCCAAAAACTCATCGACCTGATGACGATTTTGGGAATGTATCGGATCGAGCAGGAATGTATCAAAAAATAAATCCAGGGAACCTCTGATTAATTCCCGGATCAGCAGAGATGAGGACTAAATCGTCAAGTGCAAGGCGAAAAGCCTAGTCTTCCCTTTCGTAATAAATACGACTGCTGCGACAATAAACACCTTTAAGCTCATCGGGCTCAGCTTGCAAAATGTCGACATGTTCCGCGAGTATATTGGCTTGCAAGCCCGGCTCTTCAATACGGCGAATGTATCTCAGCGCCTCGCCTTCATTGTCGGCCACCACTTGATAATTAACAATGTATCCTACAACCCCATGGTATTTATTGTTGATTTCCGGTAGCTTACAACTTACGGTGATAGCATAGCAATGGGATTGCCGGGACACTTGGGAATCTATTTCACGAAGCAAGGCCAACAATGATTGGCTGGTGGGATCCAAATATAAGTACTGCAGAGCCAGCTCCCTGATTTCACCAACCTCCTCATTCTGAGCCAGACACACTCGTCCCAAAGATGCGGCTATACGACCCAACAACTCGCATTGATCGGCATCCGGTTTGTGGCCGTCCGGTGAAACCCAGCTATTCAGTACACTACGGGCCAACTCATCCGCTTCCGCAAAACGTTCTAAGGCCACCAAAGCAAAAACTTCCACTTCGGAGCGGTGCAATAGTAACTCCGGATCAATACAGCCGGACAAAAACTCCAGCGCTTCTGCATAGTGACCGCATCGATTGGACAGTATCGCTTGATTCAAGCAAACAGACGAGCGCCACACATCAGGACATAATAAGGATTCGTCATAGGCGGTAAAAGCTTCTTCATAAAGTTCGGCGTCGGACAAATAATTACCCAGTAATTGCCAGATCAGCCAACACTTTGGCGCCAAACTTACCCCTTTTTTCAGGTAGCTGATTGCCTCGTCCAGTTCCCCCAACTCATAATGGGCTAAGGCACCCAACTCGAATGCACCGGTGTAACACAGTGCTTCCAGTTTTGCGGCAATCTCCAGTGCTTTGGAAAACTCACCATCAGCTAAAAATTCAAATCCCTGATCGCTCAGCTTGTCTGTCTTGATTCTTCGTATGTCGTCAACATTTTGTTTCATAGCTCGAACTCGCAAACAGGGAAAGAAATACACCGGGATACCAATATCCCAGTCGCAAAAACTGGTACACGCCCACCCTAGCGCACCACTCCTGTCTTGCTCCTTAACAATGGAAAGCATCCTGACTTTTGAATAAAACGATCAGATGCCTGTCTGGAATGTCCGATTCCAATAATTCGGCAGAGAAAACCGCTACGCGGCGAGAACAAGCTACTGTTTTAAAACGCTTTCGATTGTAGTGATATTATCCAGCGGTGCCTGTCGCGCGAAACTATCATCAACAACGCCTTCCACATCAATACTATCGGTCAACCCAAACTGTTTCATTAGCCTTACAATTTTTCGCATTTCATCCATTTGCGGAACATAGCGGTCAAAATTGGTACGATTGGGGGGATTTTCCAAGGCATAAGTTACCAATTCCAAGGGTTGGTTCCAGTATTTGGACGAGATTTTTGCTGCTTGGGTCTGATTCCGTTTCGCCCACTGTACGGCACGTACAGCACCGTGAACCAGGGCCTTCACCGCGGCGGGGTCTTTATTAATAAAATCCTGCTTGACCAAAGTAAGATTACTGAAAAAGTGCGGCCAAACGTCTTCAGCATAAAACAGGAGTTCCGAATCACCGGACTTTAAGGTCTTGATGGCGAAAGGTTCACCCACATAATAAGCATCCAATACTCCGCTTGCCAATGCAGACGCCATATCGGGCGGATTCATTTCCACCACTTTGATTTCACCCTCAAGGCCGTTTTTGTTGATCAATTCCAGGATGCTGAGGTTGTGCCCTGAATAGCGCATAGGTACCGCAACCTGCTTGCCGCGCAAATCATGCAATGACTTTATATTTAGGCCTTTGCGTGTCACCAAGGTACTCTCATTACCGTTTCCGAACAACACTACTTTGATACTCTCACCCTGCTGATGCAACACGATGGACAAGGGGGCGATCATAAATGCTGCATGAATTTCCCCATTGCGCAACGCTTCCGCCATTTCGGCGAATGAAGAAAACTTAAGAGCCTTAAACCGGTATTTGCCGTTCTCTTTACTGGCTTGATCTAAAATTGGAGCCGCCATATTGCTGATAACGGGCATGTAGCCCATGCTAATAACCTGACGCTCACCTTCATCCACATTGATTTTAAAGTGAAGCACACTGATCAGCACAAACCAGGCAATCGTACCAAAGGTAAATTTCCACGGAGCTGGAATCGCGGCAATGATATTGTTAAGCCCCACATTCATGCAGTTGCTCCTTCACACAGCATAACTGACACCCAGGGTAAGAAAGATTTCATCACGCAAATCCTGCAAGCCTTTTTCTTTCACCAGGTTTCGGGGTCGACCGTAATCCAATTTTTGCTGTAACCGTACTTGCGTGGGCCTTTCACCCAAAACAACAATGCGGTCCGCCATAATCAGGGCATCCTCAATAAAGTGTGTCACCATTACCATTGTTTTACCGATGTACTCGTGAATATTGACCACTTCTTCGCGAATTTTCAGCTGAGTCAGATAATCCAGACCTGTAAAAGGTTCATCCATAAACAGCATTTCGGGTTTTACCGCCAGCGCTCGTGCCAACTCTGCGCGCCGTTGCATTCCTCCGGATAGTTGATGTGGAAAGTGGTGCTCAAAACCCAATAGCTCGACCAATTCCAGATATTCTGCTACCCGTTCCCTTTTCTCATCCGGTTCCAATTGCCGTAAACCCAGTTCCAGATTTTGCTCTACGGTCATCCAAGGAAGCAATCCGTTACTTTGGAACACAAATATATTGTCCGAACTGGGCCCGGTTACCGGTTTATCGTCTATGAGTACCCGACCTGAACTGGCGGTATCAAATCCCGCCATGATTCGCAACATAGTGGATTTGCCGCAACCCGAGGGTCCAAGGATACAAATCATTTCACCGTCTTCAAACTGCAAATTGATATCATCCAAAACCGTTATCCAATCACCGGGGCCGGGGTCTTCCAAAGTACGTTTGCGTTTGCGCCGGTTCAGATACTTTTTGGAAAGTGATTCTATTTTGATTTGTCCCATTAGTATGCCACCGAAATCATTTAAACCGTCCCCACATGATGGACTCTGCCGTTGAAACACGAATCATAATGTAATCCAACAACAATCCGATCATGCCGATCGCCACCATTCCCACCATTACATAGTCCATACGCAGAGCATTGCGTGAATCCAGAATCAAGTATCCCAACCCGGACTGAACCGCAATCATTTCCGCAGCCACTACCACCAACCACGCAATGGCAACGGTCAATCGCAACGCTGTCACCACAGAAGGCAGTATGGCAGGCAGCACCACTTTGCTGATTATTTCTCTGCGGGTAAAATCAAAGTTGGCGGCCACTTGAAAATACATGGGATTAATATGATCCACAGCCACTGTCGTAGACACCACCAATGGGAAAAAGCTTGCTAAAAAAATCAGAAAAATTGCAGGTTGATCACCAATTCCAAACCACAACATTGCCAACGGTATCCAGGCCAGTGGTGATATTGGTCGGAGAAACTGCACCAATGGATTCACCAGGATTTTCACCATGGTCAATCGACCTAGAATGATACCCAGTGGAATCCCCAACAGGGCCGCCAAATAGAAACCCACGGTCACCCGATACAGACTGGCTACTGAATGCTTCAGCAAAGTCCCATTTGCCGTCAATTCATAAAAAGCCCCTAGGACCGTAAGTGGTGGAGGAAATACTTGCGCACTCCAGCCACTAAACCGTGTCACCAGATCCCAAAGCAGGACAACACAGGCAAAAGATATGAGCGCATAAATGGTTTGTTTATTCAAGATATTTCCTCACCGAAAGCAATCAGGCGCACCGGAGTGACTCGATTTCTTTGGCTAAATCGAAGTATTGCAACCCGGCTCTACTGTTCTTATCGTAAGCCATGGTAGGCGTCAACAGTATTTGCGATTGCTGAACGATTTCATCCCTTTCAATAATGGTCGAAAATACACTACCGTAGTAGTCATGGTTCAACTTATTAAAAATTACCCGGGATGCCGTATTACTTCTATCGAACATGGTCACCAAAACATGAAAATCTATTTTATGATTGGCTTTTGCCTTTATCACATCCACCATATTGCGAATATGACTAATCCCGTTCATAGATAAGTACTCGCATTGTGACGGTACGGCAGCAATATCGGATGCCAACAACGCATTCAGGGTATAAAAATCGCCCGATGGCGGTGTATCGATGATAATGTAGTCAAAAAAATTCTTTATCGCCGCCAACTGGTCTTTGAGCATGTACTCAAAATGCTTCTCCCGCATGTGGTTCTTTGCCAACAAAGACAATCGGCTATTGGCAGGAAGCAACCAAAAATCGTGTCCCGTTTTGACGATGTAAGACGATAAATCAGATTCACCGGATTGAATAAAGTCATAAAAGGAATCACAGTGGTCACTTTTCAACAGACTGGACAAATTGGCCTGCACATCAAAATCGATGAGCAAAACCTGTTTACCCATCATAGCCAGCGACGTCCCCAAATTAAGACAAGTGGTTGTCTTGGCAACACCGCCTTTTTGGTTGCACACGGTAATGACTTTGCTGGATGACTCTGCAGCGCGTTTGCGGGTACCTTCAATATGTACCGGCGCTGACGGAACACGAGTCGAAGCAAGCTGTACCGAAGCGGCTTGCGTATTACCATAAAATTTTGGGTTTAGCACGGTAAATCCGTGATTACAATAGCTGCACCTGGCTCTGATTTCAGGCTTCTGAATCAATGAGTCATTTACATCATATTTTGTTTTACACTTATCACAGACAATGATCATATATTTAAACGCCGGCTTTTGTACTGTTGATTCTTGCCATAGGACTAATACCCTATGCGTTCATTACCCTTTCGTCGGAATCCGTATTGACTACGGTAGCGATCTTACTGTGTAAGTCGCCATCGTTGACGACAAAATCCACTACGCCATATTCAATGGCACACTGAGTCAAATTGGGATAAACACAAGTTTCGGTATTCTGTGCAATGGTTACCCCTGATTTTTTCTTAATGTGGGAAAACCCTTCTTCTCCATCATTACCCACTCCGGTAAGCAACACACCGACAGTATTCTGTTCAAAAACATCTGCCGCTGACTGGAATAGCGCATTCAGGGGTTTTTTACCATTGGTTCCGCGCATCAGGCAGGGTTCTTGATTGGAATTAAGTTGTACGATCATGGGCTCACTGTAGGAACACACATAGCAAACACCCTGTTCCAATATCGTGCCTTCCTTTCCTTCTTCAACCTTCCAGGCGGTATATTCATTAAATTCTTTAACAAACGCAGGTAGAATTCGCGGTTCAATCTCCTGTATCGCCACCACAGCCATAGGCAAGTCCGGCGACAACTCGGACATGATGCGAATAACCGTATTAGGTCCACCCAAGGTAGTACCTATGGTAACCAGGTGATCCAACATCTGAAAACCGTATCGCTCCACCAACTGGTCTCGCACATCCACTTTGTTGAGCTTCACCCGATGAACGTTTCTGATATTCTCTGCGGCTGCAATTTTGACTCGATCAATTATTTGGTGACCCTGACTATGTATGTCTGTTGAAATTGCTCCGGAAGGTTTAGGTAGAAAATCCACCACGCCCAAACGTAAAGCCTCAAATGTGATATCACCATGAGAAAACAGCGAACTCAACATCACAATAGGTATCGGGCACTTGATCATAATGTGACGAATCGCGCGGACACCGTCCATAACCGGCATGTCCACATCCAGCGTTACCACATCCGGTTGCAACTCAGGTATTTTGTCCAATGCGTCCTGACCATTCCTGGCACTGCCCACCACTTCGATTTCATCGTCCGATTCCAGAATATCCCTCAGGGCTTTCACCATAAATGAGGCGTCATCAACGATCAGTACTTTGATTTTCTTTGCCATATTGGTTCCCAGTGGTTCCTTTTAAGCGGTAAACCGGCTTGTTGTGTTCATGTTATCAAACGGCATTTTGACGTGGTTTATTGCGAATCCTGGATTTAAGCTCAATCGCCTGTGCTTTGTGTTTCCTGGCTTGACGATTCGCTGTCATTTTCACTAATTCATACGCATCTAAAATCAAGGAGATACGCCCGTCCCCCACGATGGTGGCTCCGGAGAATCCACTCTTTTCTTGCACATAATCGGCCAACGGTTTGATGACCACTTCTTCCTGACCAATTAACTCATCCACAACAAAACCGGTCCGTTGCCCTTCAGTGGATACAATAACCACAAATGACTTTTCAGAGTCCACATCACCACTTATGTTAAACAACTTAGACAAGCGAAACATAGGCAAGGCACGACCGCGTAAATGTATAACCTCAACACCTTCCACCATGGAGGTCTCGTTACCGAATATACGCACTGTCTCATCCACATTGGCCAGAGGGATCGTAAACAAGTCTTTACCCACCCGCACCATCAAAGCGTGGATAATCGCCAGTGTCAAAGGAATCTTCAAACGCATCATGGTACGTATACCGGGTTTGGAATCTATATCCAACGTACCATTGAGTTTTTCAATGTTCCGCTTAACCACATCCATACCCACACCTCGGCCGGAGGTACCGGTGATTTTCTCTGCGGTAGAAAACCCGGGCGCCAGAATCATTTGAGTGATATCTCTGGGAGCCATACGCTCCAACTCTTCTATTGTCACCAAGCCTTTTTCCAACGCTTTACGTTTTATTTTATCAGGATCTATACCACGACCGTCGTCAACCACCTCTATTACAATGTGATTACTTTCCTGGTATGCTTCCAAACTCAAAATTCCAGCTTCAGTTTTACCCTTGGACTTACGTTCATCCATGGACTCCAATCCATGATCCACCGCGTTTCTAATGATATGAATCAACGGATCGGACAATTCCTCCACAATCATTTTATCCAATTCCGTATCTTCACCGCGGATCACCAGGTTAACTTTTTTGTCGGTACCGTGGGTCAAATCTCGCACCAAACGCGGGTAGCGATTAAAGATGTGAGAAACCGGCAACATGCGCATCTTCATCACACCTTCCTGCAACTCATTGGAAGTTCGTCCTAAAGCAGCAATGGCCTCACCCAGTCGATACGTTAAAGTGCGTACCATTTTGATATCCTTCTGATCGATACCGGGTACGTCCTTTAAATAACTTTGCAGTCCACGCATTTCATTGAACAACTGGAAGAAATAAGACCGGTCTACAACCAGCTCACCCACCTGATTCATGAGGGTATCGATTTTTTCTGCATCCACGCGCATGCTTTTCTTGATTTTCCGATCTGCTTCTCCGGGGTTTCTGCGTTTGTCATCCCCCGCTTTCTGCTCCAGACGCATACTTTGTCGCCCGGGAGGCTTCTTGGCCGCTGATTCTTGAGATACCGGTTTCTGTTCAGGACCGTTACTGACCAGTTCATCGTAGATCTGGTTTAGTGACTCTGTGTTTGCCTTGGGTTGAGTACTGCTATCCAATGCAGCAAGAAGTCGTTCTTCCAGTTCCGATGCTTTTGAATTTTCTGCAGGAGCGGCTCCTTTGGGTGCTGTGACCGGTGAATCCATATCTCGGTAGGCCGGCTCAGATGGTTCCTGATCTTGCTCTACTCCATACCCTTCCAATTGCGGAAACAAATCGATAAGAGAATCTATGTAGGGCTGAATGAAATCCGGATCCGCGTAACCTCCCGCGACACAAGACTGACGAGCACGATCCACTTCGTCACCCCATTGACGATAGTGGTCCTTAAGCTGCTCATATCCCATATAATTCGCGGCATTCCACAAACCATCCAAACTTTCATAAATTGCTGCAAATTCATTTTCCGCTGTTTCCGACGTCGGAATACGTTTCAATGCGTGTTGGATTACCCTTAGCTGACCTTCCACATGGTCCAGGAAAATACTGAACAATTCTTGGTCATTTTCTTCGTCATATTCAAAAGAATCGTTTGTATCCTTGGATTCACTAGTAGACTCCATTTTTGCGGACGACTCAATACCAGCCGTAGTGGGTACAGCAGCATTGGCACTTGGCGTTTCCGGCACACTTTGGTCGGAATCAATTGCACGAGTTAACCGCCGCACCAATTCGCTGACTGAAGAGACTTCCCGATTGGATTGCTCCAACTCATTAACCAATTGCACAATGCGGTCACGGGTATCTATGAGTAAATCCACCACATCGGCACTGGATTCTTTTTCGCCCTGGCGTAGCATATCCAGCAAATCTTCCCAGCGATGCGCCAAACGGGAAATTTTTTTCAGTCCGGTTATCTGTGATCCACCTTTGATGTTATGCACCGGCCGAAAGATGTCGTTAAGCACTTCCAGATTATTGGGATCTTCGCCCAACTGCAGCAACAGAGTTTCTATCTCATCAAGGTGCTCCATGGCTTCCACAATGAAATCAGGAACCAATGCCATGTTGATGTTAGCGAAATCTTCATCTGTATATTCGTCTTCGTCTTCTTCATACATTTCAGCGCTGTCAACTACCACATCCGCTGTAACTATACGTTCAGGCACCAATGGTTCATTCAGCTCCGCTTCCAGTTCTTCCACTTCAACTTCCGGCACCGGCTCGAAATAATCCGTTTCCTCCTCGACGATGGACTCATCAGGAAGCTCTTCTGATGTCACACTATTTTCATCGTGTTTAGACTTAGGGTCGTCAAACTGTGCAAATGCATCCAGTACAGAAGCCGTAACATCTGCCTCCGATTCATCGTCCTGGGACAACGCTTCACTCAAATAATCCGCTTCGCGGTCAATATCGTCATCCATTGATAACTCATCTGAAGCTGCGTGTGTGGATTTTTCCGCCATCACACTTGCAAGCTGCGGAAACAAACTGTCAATTTGAGACAGCTCGTCAGAAATAAACTCCAAATTAACCGGCTCACCTTTTCTGATCTGGGAGCCGACATCCACCAATGATTCACGCCAATGAGAAAACAGTCGGGATAGTTCGTCATATCCCATGTAATTGGCAGCCATCCATAAACTGGATACTGATTCAGAACACTGTTGCAGTAAGTCTTCTGAAGGATAATTTTGCAGTTGTGGAATGAACTGGCGCAACAACACCACTTGTTCATGCAGATGATCCAGAAAAATACAGAACAGTTCCGAGTCCTGCTCTTCATCGTAGCGAACTGTCACATAATCCACATCCAAATCGGACGCAAGCAAGGGCGCTTTCGATCCTGCATCCGGGTCAAAGTGTTGTTCCTGCGAATCTAAAGGAAATTCATCCGTACTGCCGGATTCTTCACTGTCTAAGGATATTTCAACGGTCTCAACTGTATCATCCGACGAGGATAGTGTATCCTCCTGTTCAAAAGCAGTAATTTCTATTAAATCCGGTTCGTCTATGCTCTGAAGTTGGTCTTCCTGAGATTCTGCTTCCTGAAACTCAATTATCTCCGGCTCAACTTCTATCTCCGGCGCAGCTACCAGCGCAACATCTTCTCTCTCGATCTCGAAAGTTAAACGGTCTACCAAATCATCAACAGGAGTCAGCTCCTCTTGAGTTCGTTCCAATTCATTCACTAACAGAACTATACGGTCCCGTGCATCAATCAGTAGATCAACGATTTCTGCGTTGGACGTTTTTTGTCCCTGGCGCAATAGATCCAACAGGTCTTCCAATCGGTGCGCCAATGCAGACACTTTTACCAAACCGGTAATCTGGGCACCACCTTTGATATTATGTACCGGCCGGAAAATGTCGTTAAGGACTTCCAGATCTTCCGGATCTTCCCCCAGATGTAACAATAGGGCTTCGATTTCATCCAGGTGTTCGCCGGCCTCGATTATAAAATCCGGGAGCAATGTTGTATTGATTTCAGTCATGTCTATTTCCTTGCGGCAGGCCTATGCGTATTTGCCCTTAACCTTAACCTTCAATAAGCTTCAAAATCTTTTCGGATTTGTGCTTATTAACCAGACCGATAGCACCGATTCGTTCCACTTCACCCCGGTATTTATCTTCATCCATATTGGACAAAATCAAAATTTTGGCGTTTTTATCACGGCTCAGTATTTCCTTCGCAGCAGTAATCCCATCCATACCTCGCATGGTAATATCCATAGTAACCAGATCCGGAAGCAGATCACCGTATTTCTGAATCGCCTCATCACCACTACTGGCCTCACCCACGACTTGGTGACCGGCCTCTTCCAAGGTTTTGGTTATTACTCTCCGCATCATTGTGGAGTCTTCTACGATTAAAATGCGTTTACCCATTAGCGTATCCTGTTAACCACGATTCAGACAGTCGGCGCATTATTGCGTTACCGCATCGTCCCCAAGAATCAATTCGTTATAGTTGGCATCTTTCAGCAGATAGTATTCTTCATTAAACAGAATTCGTTCAAAATTCAGAATAATTAACAGGTTATCATTCACATCACATACACCTTGTATGTACTGATTTTCCAAACCTGCAATAACTACATCCGGCGCCGGCTCCACGTGATTGTGAGCGACTTTCAATACTTCCGTTACCCGATCGACGATGAAACCGATGACTCGATCACTGATATTTAGAATCAATATCCAGTTGCGCTCATGATTGTCTTCGCGAAACAAAAACAATCGCTTACGTAAATCGATCACAGGTATAATATCACCGCGCAGGTTAATTACCCCTTCGACAAACTCCGGTGAATTGGGTACGGCGGTGACTGGAGCTGAACGAATGATCTCCTGAACCATTAATATATTGACACCAAATTGCTCCTGATTGATTCCGAAACCAACCAGTTGCATTTGGCCTTCTTGGTCAGTGTCGTCGAATCGATCACTTCTCCCGGTCATGCCAGCTATAGCCATGATTGCATCTCCTGTTACACCTTAAGCTCTTGATACGTCACACAGCCGCAAAATCTGCGGCTGCAATCGTAGTTGGTTTAGATGTCTGTCTTAAACTGACGTACCTGTTCGTTCAATACTTCTGACTGATGTTTCAAGCCATCCATAATCGACGTTACGATACCCGCGCCTTCTACCGTTTGCGCCGCGGTAGCCGCCGTTTCCTGCGCCAGTTTGGTAATTGCCTGGGAACGTTGCGCCTGAGCCGCAGTCATCTGGCCCATTTCACCCCCTCGACGTACCACGCTTTCCATTTCCTGACCGATGGCTTTAGCACTTTGGTTGGTCTCTTCTACCAACCGGGTAATCTTGGATGAGTACTCCAACATAACGCGGAGCGCGTCTTCCGCTACCTCACGTCGGGTACCGGACTCACCTGCCATTAAGGCGATCTTTTGTGCCAAAACGTTCAAGTCTTTCATATATCCCGTTACCTGACCGGTGGTGGAGTTCAAGGCCTCCGCCGAAGTGGCGATTTCCTCGATAGCCGTCATGTTGATTCGACCACCTTCGTCGATTTTCAGCAGCGCTTGCTGGGATTTATCTGTCAGTTTTACCCCTTCACTTACGCTGTTGGTTGAGTCTTTAATTAACTGGGTAATTTCTTTCGCAGCTTCGGATGAACGCTGCGCCAGCTTACCTACCTCGTCCGCAACCACCGCGAAACCCTTACCGTGTGCCCCCGCTCGAGCCGCCTCTACCGCAGCGTTCAAAGCGAGCAAGTTGGTTTGTTCCGCGATTTCCGTGATTACCCCGATGATTTCAGAAATCTGCTCGGAGGATTCAGCAATTGCGCGCATACCATCTACCGTCGCGGCTACCGATTGACGGCCCTCTTCCGCAGCATTCAAGGCCGAACGACCGTAATCGGTGGCTTGTCCTACCGCCTTCTGCATATCGTCCACCGCCGACACCATTTGTTGGATGGCTTTATTAACGGTGCCTACCATCTCTTCCTGCTCCAACGCGGTTTTTACAACGCGTCCGGATGTTTCACCCATTTCGGATACACGAGCCAGGGTTTCCGCAGCCTCTCGGTCCTGTGCCTGTGCTGACTCAGCCACGTCACCCATTTTATCGAGAAGTTCCTGTACAGCATTCTGTGATTGCACCGCAGAATCCTGCTGCGCTTGAGCCGCTTTGGTTACCTGGCCCGCGGTCAGACCCATTTCCGTGATTACTTTCTCGGATGTTTGTGCACGCTTAAGCTGATCTTCTGCACGATTCCTGTTACCCGATGCTCGTTGGAAGGCATCGTCCGAATAGGTCACCACTTCGCGAGACGCTTGGTACACTTCCGCAAACGTGTTGTTTATCAAACCCAACATCTCATTCAAGGTAGTCGCCATTACACCGATCTCATCCGAACTTTCTACTGGTAGGCGTATCGTGAGGTCGCGATTCTCTGAAATACCACGAATAGTGTTTACCGCACGTAAAATCGGACCGGCAATGGCTCGGGTCAGCAATATAATCAAAAGGACACCCGCAACCACGGAAACACCCATCAGCGTCCAGGACAAGTTAATGGTTTCCGTTACGACATCTTCAAGATTTTGTGCATCGTCAAGTAGTAATTTTTTCTCGTGGCTGGACATTTCTTTAAGTATACCGGTGAGTTCCGCGGCAATGGGAGCCGCTCGAGTAGCCAACCAAAAGTTCGCCAAGTTCCACTCCGCACTACCGCGTATCTCAAACATCTTAGGCGGTAAACCCTCAAATTCGGATCGAACTTGCTTAAATTGATCAAACGCGCTGCGTTGTGCCGGTGTCAAATGGGTATAAGCATTTTCCAGATCACGAAAACGTGTCGTGTTCTTCTCCCACAAACTATCGAATTGTTTTTTGAAAGACTCGTCACCGGATAATAAGTAAGCTCGAATTGCCGCCAGACCCAGACCGGTGGTACCTCGAACGTCCGCCATCATATACAGGATATTTTTGCGTAATTCCGTACCCGGTTGCTGACCTTCCAAGTCGATCATACGCGTGATCAACGACGACAACTGGGCGGCTCGTGGGGCCGCATCCTGGAACAGAATTTTTGACGCGGGCTTCTCATCGATGGTATTCGCAATATCCTCTACTTCCTGTTGGTAATCGCGGAACAATTTCAATTTCTTATCGATAATAGCCAGGTTATTTATATCGTCCTTGTCGTCCCAGTCTTTGGCCAAACGCTTCATTTCCCCCAGCGGTTTATCAAGATACTCTGACCAGGTTTCCGCACGGTCTTTCTTGAATTGTTCCTTACCCAAGAGCATCCAACCGCGCAAACCGGCGAGCGACTGGTTGATCCCGTTTAACATGTCGATACTGACCAATGCTGTAGGTACACGTGTATTTACCACGCGCTCAGACGTCGTGTTAATTATGGTAACCTCGTAAACCGCAATACCGAGGGCGACCACCAACAGCAACACCATGACACCAAAGCCGGTGCCTAGTTTCATTGACAGTCTCAGGCCTTGAAAGAGACTATAATTTCGTTTTTTAGCCACCGTAAACTCCTCCGTTCTTGATAAGTGGTATCCTGGATACTAAGCTAGACATTGATATAACTCCCGATTTAAACGACGTGTTAGGTCGTAAAACATAACCCATGTGTTTGCCTTGACTTTAACTAACATTAGCTAACAAGACTGTTCACCTTATCTGCGATTTCACTGTCCGAAATCACCCATTCCACATCACTGCGTTCCAGAGCCGCCAGCGCCATGTCTTTGGAGAGGCAACTGTGGGGGTCCTGTACGATGGCTTGACCACCCATGCGGATCACTTCCTCCAGCCCTTCGGAACCATCTGCACCGGAACCCGATAAAATCACACCGATACAGTTTTCTTCCGTGATGTCCGCCGCTGAAAACATCAACATATCCACTGCGCCTTTGCGCGAAGCGAACGGTGCTGGATTGATATGCAACGAGTAGGCCATGTCTGTTTTATGAACAGTCATGTAGTCCGACCCCACATTGAGGTAACACACTCCGGGTTTGATTTCTTCACCGTGTTTAGCTCGTTTCACGAACACAGAACTACAACTATTGAGGTATTCGGTAAAAGCGTCCACATGCTCCGGTGTAGCATATATGCTGGCCATATAAGCCGTATTATCATTGGCTTGCAGATGGGGAATGATTTTTAGCATGGAACCATAACCACCTTCGGCCGCGCCGAAAGTCACCACCTTTTTACACGAGCCGGTCAAAGGCGCATTCAGGGCCTGACCATTTGGATGATTGCGACGTATATACTTGATGGCATTCACTTCAACACCGGCAGCAAATCGAACCTTGCTACGGATATCTTCTACCTGATGCTCTATAGTGCTGCCTTCCAAAGCGGAAGGTTTGGAGATAAAATCCACCGCGCCATAGCGTAAAGCATCGAAAGTAACCGTAGCACCCACCACGGTTAAACTGCTTAACATGACCACCGGTTTGGGATTCTTGATCATCAAATGCTTTAAAGTGGTTATACCGTCCATAACCGGCATCGCCACATCCATCGTGATCACATCAGGATTGTATTTTTTCACAGCCTCGAGCGCAGAGATCCCATCGGCAGCTTCGCCCACCACGTCGATGTGCGGATCATCTTCAAACATGGTACGTATAGCATCACGCATCATTTTGGAATCATCCACTACCAACAGTTTCAATACAGTGTTATTATCCATCCACGCGCTACTCTTTGAAGGTTCTGTCCACACAAGCGTTTTTCCAATGTTTTCCACTCAGTTTGCTATCCCAAGTACTTATCAATCTTTTGCAACAACTCTGCGGGTTGAAACGGCTTGGTCAGATACTCGTCTGTACCGGACATCTTGCCTTTCAATTTGTCAAACAAAGTATCCCTTGACGTCAGCACTATCACCGGGATATCTTTTTGGCGTTCGTCTTTTTTCATACGTGCCAAGACTTCGTAACCGTCCATTTTGGGTAAAATCAAATCCAGCAACACCAGGTCGGGGTTCTCCAGTCGCAGCATAGTCAGCGCCTCAACACCGTCTTTTGCTTCCACGATGCGATATTCTCGGCCATTTAAGGCATGTATGATGGATTTACGGGCCAAACCGCTATCGTCGATAACCAGGATTTTGGCCAGGCCACCGCCCAACTCTTCATTAAAATCCACACCCAGCTGTTTGAAGATCTCTTCAGTGGACAAACCGGTATTATTGCTCTGGGTCGAGGGATTGTTTCCTGGGTCGCGATCGCCTTTGAAAAAGAAACGGGCTGACTCCACATTGCGCAGATCCTGCAGAGCTTCAACACCACGGACATTACGGTAATACAGGTCCATGATCTCACCCTTGTTAATGGAGAAAACTGCGCCATGACCTTTGTCTGCATACACATACATGGCGCCACTTTTATGTTCCTTGCACAGCCTCAGCAAAGCCAGTACCGCTTCGCGAAAAGCAACAAATTTATCTTTGGACACGGTCCGCATCTCCTGCTAATAACCCTGTCATCTTTACCAGCATGACCCCGAATGGAATTCATCAATGTGAGTATCGGCAAACACTGTGACGACTTTAACGATTTAAAATTAAAACTGAGTCACCCTAACGGTCGGTAACTTTTCTTAAACATTTCGATTACCTTGCAAATTGCCTCACACGTGACATGGATCACAAAATGCACAAAGTGTACCCCTTTCTAACAAATATACCGGGGAGTCACACAGCACATTGATTCAATGTTAATTTTTTTGTCACAGTTAGGGCGCTAAATGCATAACAAAGCAAGTATTTGTGATACATCTATTGCTCAATTTTCATTAAGCCCTGCCGATAGAAAGACAATGGATCAACCCTATAACCGGACGCAAGCCATTCATGAGCGAACCAACTCCATCAAGCGAGAACACCGAGCCCAACGAAACCGGTATGGACGAGCACAAGCAAATTCTGCTTGATGAGCTGGAGCGATCGCATGTATTAGAGGAAATAAAACAAGATGTTGAAGGGTTACAAACCGAGCCCTTTGAGCCTGCGTCTTTAAACTTTGATGACGAGCCAAGCGATGAGCCCGATCCTAAAACCGAATTCCAAGAAACTGAAACCGGGGAACCGGAGGCCGCTGAATCCTATACCACTGATGAAGATGTTGATATCGTACAACGAGTGTTGCAAGAAATTGACGCCAAAAATCTTTCCAAAGACCAACCCACACAACCAAACACAGAAAGTGTGGGTTTAGATCCTGAACCCTCCCGCCCTGCTTATGAAAATACTATAGACGAAGTTATTGCCATTCTGAGTCAAAGCAATCACCACCTGGATCAATCGCAGTTGGATTCATTGATTGGCAACATAGAAGCCCTTTGGTCGGAACTAAAGTCTACCTGGCAACGCTGTGAAGAGCGCCCCCATATCGTCGCAAAAATTGAAGAACTGTGGTCTACGTTAAAGGATGCCGAGGCTTCAGGCATTGACACCAGCTTATTAAAGCAATCGCTAGGAGTTTCCGGGTATTCCGAATCCGGTGCCTCAACTACAGATCAACAGCTGTCAACAGAGCCACTGGATTCTTTAAGCGTTACTGATAGCAACTGGAATAACGATGAGCCTGCATCTTCTGTGACGGCGAACCATACCAACAGCGCAATGCCAACAGAGTCTATGGAGGATTCTCTGGCTGCCATTCTAAAATCACTGGAAGAACTACCCGCAGCGACCACGCAGAAAACCGATGGCTTACCGGAAACCATTGCCAGTAATATGTACGATGTCAATTCCGAAGAACTCGTTTACAGTGACAGCATTTCCCAGTATTTCATTGCAAAACACCAACACGGTGAGAATAGTCAGCCAGTTGCTTTAGGTCCTGAGGAAATTAATCCGGCAAGCGGTTTGGAACAATCTGAAGATACAGACAGCACCGCAAATGAAGTAGCAGAAATCCTGCGCCGGTATGCCACGCCGGATTCCACCTCTAACGCTACCGATACCACAGCAACGACCTCGGGACCGGAGTCACTTGGCTACTCGATTGGCACAACCAACTTGCCGGAATCTTTTGATGACGCTGCCAACCTGGAAATTGTCGAAACGGCGCAAAGCTTGATAGATGAAACGACTGCGTATGAATTTGAGAAGAAGCCGCAATATGGCGCAAATGCAGATGCTGACACAGAATTCTTAACCGATCCCTCAGGGGATATCTTGTCACGGGATAGCAACCCAAATGACACCTTTGCGGGTTATTCCTCCAACAGTTCACAGGAAATACTGACAGAAATACCGGATACTTCTGATATACCGGACCAGAATTTCACTCAGCCCGATACCGGATCAGTGATTTCAGAAGATGAGCAAGCGTTACTGATGGACATTCTCGCAAGCGAAAAGCCGGGTACTCCGGCACGCAGTAGCCACAGTGCCACCCAAGTATTTAACTCCAATGCTGATTCCTACGATACTCCCGGAAATATGGGAACATCTTCTCTCGACTATCAATTCAAACATCAATGGGAAGACGAAGAACGAGCAACGGAAAAAGATCTTTTGGATTATTACGCCGACACAGAGGAGCGTTCACTGTGGGTTCCGGGATTAATTGTCGCCGCATTAATGATTGGAGGGGTTTTGCTATGGCTGTTTCTCAGTCCCAACACCAAAACCAATACCACCAAGGCGGCGATCAGCAAACAACAAGTAGATAATAGAAGTCGCAAAGATGTATCCAGTGAGTCAGTGTTGAAAACGGAAAATAGCACCTTCGACACTGAATTGCGAAAAACACCCAGGAAGCTACGCCAAGGCCCATTAGCCACTAAGGGAACTGAGGGCTCTTCACCCGCTGATGGCTCTTCACCCGCTGATGGCTCTTCACCCGCTGATGGCTCTTCACCCGCTGATGGCTCTTCACCCGCTGATGGCTCTTCATTCGCTGGGGGCTCTTCATCCGCTAATGGCTCTTCATTCGCTGATGGCTCTTCACCCGCTGATGGCTCTTCATTCGCTGATGGCTCTTCATTCGCTGATGGCTCTGGCTCTATGTCCTCCAGCGGCTCTGCCGTGGGCTCTAAACCAACTGAGACGCAATCCGTGGCACATTCTCTAACAAAATCGGAAATTCGAGAAATTGCCATGCAATCATGGGAGAAGATGCAGAGCAGCACAAATTCTCAATTGGAATCCCTGCTCACACGTATGAAGTTCGCCGAAGACAACATTGCTGCACTTCAGTCTGCTTTAACGGCGTTGGAAACGAAAGTAGCCGGGTATCACGACGGCGACACCACGTCCGGTAACGCCACAGACTTACAACTTATCAGCGACATGCGTGCACGCATCGAATGGATGGAACGCAAATTAAAACAGCAAGACTCTCAGATGGAAGAGTACAAAGCCTCCATCGAACAAATCGGCAACGATGTCACCATTGTGTTAAATCAACCCAAACAAGGCCGCGACACCAAGCAGGAGATTGTTCATGTGGTTGTAAAAGGTGACACCTTGTGGGATATCGCCAAGCGCTATATACAGAACCCTTTCCGTTATAAAGAACTGGCCAAGCTCAGCAAAATCAAAAATCCACACAAGATCTATCCGGGTATGCGGGTAAAAATAGTCACATACAAATAAATATGGTTTCGTTTATATGGCATTGGCCGTGCATACATAATTTACTCCTTCGCTAAAACAACTTCTTTGATGAAAATAGTCCAGGGATTTGGTATATGAACAATAAACTGCAAACCCGTCTGATCAACTATTTTCTGTTGATCGCCTTTGCAGCTATGCTCATTGGTGTCGAATTCTATTTCGAGATGAATCGCACCGGACTGCAAACGGAAATGTGTGCTGTACCTGCCCATGCGACCGATGATGCAGTTTCCCAACCGTTGATCAATTTACGCAACAAAGTGGTCATCATGTTTGGAGTATTAACGCTGGTTGTAGCGATTGTATTAATGATGTTTATCAAGAATATTACCCACCCCTTGCAAAAAATGGCGGACGTGGCCGCCAAAATCAATGAGGGCGATCTCAGCCAGGTGGTCCCCATCGAAACCGGTGATGAAATCGGACAGGTGGGCACCGCCATCAACGAACTCACGAGCAACCTCCAGGAGGTGGCTAAGTTCACGGCCACAACCACCATGGAAGCCATCGATCGGCTCAACCAATTGATTGAAGCCAAGCCGGACAACACCGAAGCATTAAGCGACATGAAGGATCATTTAAAGACCCTGTGTCACTTTGTGGATTCCTTTACCCTACTGCATACCGACATAGATGATGATTGAGTTAGCGATATTAACCCTGGCGGGCCTGGCCATCGCCACTGTCGCTATGGCCATGGGCATAGGTGCCGGTATTTTGTGGACGCCCTTGCTCATTTTAGGCTATGGCTTTTCCCCGCAGGAAGCGGTTGCCACATCATTGATGATTCAGGTGGCCGGAACCGGTAGTGGCACTATCGCTTATTTGCGCGCCGGCTTAGTGGAGAAAAAACTCACCGGTATTTTTATTTTATGTGCTCTGCCCGGAGTCATCCTGGGTGGCTTTCTCAGCTTCAAGCTCTCTCAGGAAGTTGTACAAATGTCTTTGGGATTAATGGCCATGATCCTGGCCGTGCTGTTTGTCTCCACTCAGGAAGAGCTTTCCGACAATGCCCGATACGAATTCGATAAACGTATAGTCACCCGATTGTGTGCTATCCCCGGATTTCTCGGTCTGTTAATGGGTTCCTTATCTGTTGGGATCAGCGAATGGCTTATCCCGGCTATGCGCAACCGCCTGCATTTGGAAATGAAACGCGCCATTGCCACAGCGATTCCCATGACCTTTGCTCTGGCCGCGGTAGCTGCGACGGTACATTGGTCCAACACCGCCGATTTACCCTTGAAACATTTTGCCGCCGGCGCTTTGGGTACGATTATCGGTGGGCAATTGGGGGCGCATTTATCGCAGCGGATCAATGAGCGTTTATTAAAGCAGAGTTTTATTTATTTAATGACGTTGATTGGGATTCATTTGATATTTCAGGCGATATGATTGGTGGTGGGGCTTTTGTTTCCTGTTTAGTCCATTGAACGAATTCAGTTCTTTTATTTATTAGATTTCGTTCAAAGGAACAAGGACTAAGGACTAATAGAAAAATTGAGAACAACCGATACTCTGCTCGGCGGGTTACGCGAGCTAACCCGCCCTACAGTTACGCACATCCGCCCCGAGGTGATCGACTACAGCAACACCTAACACCAAGCAATGTTCCGCGTGGGTACAATATCTACCCGCGCTACAGAACAACAACCAAACTACGCCTCAAACGGATGTCGCAATACGATGGTCTCGTTTCGGTCCGGCCCGGTAGAAATAATATCGATGGGTGTCTCGGTGATTTCTTCGATGCGTTTCAGGTACGCTTTGGCATTGTCGGGTAAATCGTTGTAGTTTTTGATGCCAACGGTGGATTCGGTCCAACCCGGCATATCGGTGTAGACGGGTTCGCAGGCGGCAATGGCTTCTTCGCCGACGGGCGGGGTTTGGCGTTCGGCGCCATTGTATTTATAACCGATACACAGACGAATGGTCTCCAGACCATCCAGCACATCCAACTTGGTGATGCACAGACCGGATACGCTGTTGATTTGATTGGAGCGCCGCAGGGCTACCGCATCGAACCAACCGCAACGCCGGGCACGTCCGGTGGTTGACCCAAACTCGTGGCCCTTTTCTGCCAGGTGGCGGCCGTGGGCGTCATCCAATTCGGTAGGAAACGGGCCGGAGCCTACCCTTGTGGTATAGGCTTTGGTGATTCCCAAAATATAGTCAAAGCGGGCCGGGCCCACGCCACTGCCGGTGGCGGCATTGCCTGCGGTGGTGTTGGATGAAGTTACATATGGATAAGTACCGTGATCAATGTCCAACAAGGCGCCCTGAGCCCCTTCGAACAAAATGCCTTCGCCACGTTGTTGCATTTGATACAGGTCTTCCGGTACATCAGCAACCAATGGGCTGATGCGTTCGGCCAGGGCCAGGGTGTCATCCAACACTTTTTGGAAATCCACGGCTTCAACTTTGTAATAATTCTGCAGGGCAAAATTGTGATAATCCAGAACTTCGCCCAGCTTAGCGGCAAACCGCTCTCTATGCAGCATATCCCCCACACGCAAACCGCGACGGGAGACTTTGTCCTCGTAGGCAGGGCCAATACCCCGTCCGGTAGTACCGATAGCGGATTTACCACGGGCAATCTCACGGGCATGGTCCAGAGCCACATGGTAGGGCAGGATCAAGGGGCAGGCTTCGCTGATTTTCAGGCGAGACATTACCGGAACTTGACGTTGCTCCAGCATCTCGATTTCTTCCACCAGAGCTTTAGGGTCAACCACCACACCGTTGCCAATATAACATTGCACATTGTCACGCAAAATTCCTGAGGGAATCAGGTGCAAAATGGTTTTTTCACCATTAATCACCAGGGTATGTCCGGCATTATGGCCCCCCTGAAAACGTACCACGGCTCCGGCTCGATCGGTGAGCAAATCCACCACCTTACCTTTACCTTCATCCCCCCACTGGGTGCCGATTACCACTACATTTTTACCCATCACGCTGTTCCTATATTAAAACTGGCTCTATTGCTGTTTTACTGTCATTGCGGGTACTAACGCAGCACCCACTCCCCTTCGATTAACTCCAAAACCTGATCGCACTGCAGTTCCTTAGCTCCTCCCGTCTGGCCGGGCAATTGCTGCACCACTCGTTGTCCGGAGGCTCGCAAGTCCGCTATTTTTTTCAACAGTGCGGGGTCCGATCCCGCGGGGGCAAATATAGCATTTTTTGTGCTGGGTTCCGATGACCCCAGGCGCATTAATGTGCGTAAATCGGCACTAAATCCGGTGGCGGGCCGAGCCCGGCCAAAGGTTTTACCAATGTCGTCGTAACGGCCGCCTTGGGCCAGAGCCTGTCCTAAATCCGGATGATAGGCGGCAAAAACAACACCGGTGTGGTATTTAATCCCGCGAACCTCTGCAAAATCATAGTGTAAGGGAATTTGGGGATGGCGGGCACTGACCAGTTGAGCGACCTGCTCCATTTCGCTTATCGCCTGTTTTACCTCTGCAGTGGCGGCGCTGAGCTTTTGCCGTGCCAACTCAAAGACTTCGGTGCCTCCATTGAGCCAGGCCAAAGCGGCCAACATGTCGCGGTGGTCTTGCTGCAATGACAGTTGATGTAAATAGGCGTCAATCTCCGGCACCGCTTTTCGCTGCAAGGCATTGAATAAAAAATCTTTTTGTTCTTTATCCAAAGCCGCCTGTGTAGCCAGGCCCTGAAAAATTCCCACATGCCCAATATCCACATAGCTTTGGATACCCGCAAAAGCCAGCACCTCTAACATCAAGCACAGCATTTCCGCATCGCTCTCAACACCCGCGTGGCCATACAACTCCGCGCCAATTTGGATCAGGCTTCGAGAACTGGCAAATTCATCACTGCGGGCGCGTAATACGGTACCCATATAACAAAGCCGGGTCGGTTCATTCCGACGCAATCGATGCGCATCAATACGGGCCACTTGAGTGGTCATATCGGCCCGAATACCCATGGTACGGCCGGTTTTCTGGTCCAGAAGTTTGAAGGTTTGCAGATCCAGTTCGGTACCCATACTGGTGAGTAGGGATTCGATATACTCCACGAAGGGCGGCATGACGATGTCGTAACCCCAATTGTGCATGAGATCCAGCAGTTGCCGTCGTAACAGCTCCAGACGCCGGGCGTCCTCGGGTAACAACTCTTCTATGCCTTCCGGCAATATCCAACGATCATCTTTCATGTTTGATTTTCTAAAAAACCTCTGCTCAGAGATTAGCCAGGTACAACAGTAACACGCCCAGAACCATACTCACCAGGGCCGAGGAACGCAAACTTTTATTTTCCATTCACTTGACGAAATGCCTGAGGATTTAAGAACGCAAACAACCCCTATAACCAGCAACAGGGCTAATGCTACAACAGTTCATGCCACATAGGATTGTCGTACGGCTTCGCGGTCATTTTTATAGACAAAAACGCCGCCCCCTCTAACATTGCCGGGCCCGGAAGGCCCGGCTGCCTAATTATTATTTAAAGTACTTAAAAAACTCAGAGTTGGGCTCTATGACCAATACGTCATTTTTATCGGCGAAGGTGGTCTTGTAGGCGTTCAAACTTCGATACAGGGAATAAAACTCTGCGTCTTTCTTGTAAGCGTCAGCATAAATCTTGGAAGCCTTGGCGTCTCCGTCACCTTTGAGGGTCTCGGCTTCTTTGAATGCGGTAGCCTCAATGATGGTCGCCTCACGATTGGCTTCAGCCTTGATTTTTTCCGCCTCTTCCCGACCTCGGGCTCGATAGTCCTTGGCAACACGCTCACGCTCCGCTTCCATTCGACTGTAAACGGAGGCGCTGACGTTTTCAGCCAAGTCCACCCGTTTGATGCGAACATCCACCACTTCGATACCGAAGGTTTCGGCCAGTTTGTTCGCTTCTGCGTTAATCAAATCCATGATTTCTTTACGTTCCCCGGAAATCACTTCCTGGATGGTACGTTTACCAAACTCGCCGCGTAAGCCGTCTTTAATAAACTGTGACAATCGTTCGTTGGCTCGCAGGGCATCACCACCGGTGGTGGTGTAATAGCTGGAAACATTATTAATGCGCCATTTGACAAAAGAATCCACGATGACGTTCTTTTTCTCACTGGTTAAATAACGCTCCGGTTTGGCATCCAGGGTTTGAATCCGGGAGTCAAACTTGCGCACATTGTTCACAAAGGGCATTTTAAAGTACAAGCCCGGAGCGAAATCGGTTTTAACAATTTCCCCCAAACGGAACAATATAACTTTGTCACGCTCGTCAACAATGAACACGGCAAAGGAAGCAACCAGCAAAATTGCCACCGCAATAAACCCGCCTAACATTTTAAGTTGTGCCATTATCTTTCCCCCCGGCGTCGGCGTTCACGGCGCCGTTCCACTTTCACGGGCTCCTCTTCTACAATCACCGGCGTTTGTGATATCTGAGACCTTACATTTTGATCCATCAGTCGATCCAAAGGCAGATACATCAGGTTATTGCCGCCTTTCACATCCACCATGATTTTGGTGGCATTCGTCATGACGGTTTCCACGGATTCCAGGTATAGACGTTTCCGGGTTACCTGAGGCGCCCGCTTGTATTCCTCCAGTATCTTCAGGAAGCGATTGGCTTCACCCTGGGCTTCCAGGATAACTTTATCCCGATAAGCCTTGGCTTCCGCAACCAACACCGCCGCATTACCTCGGGCCTTAGGCAAGACCTCATTGGCATGGGCCTGAGCTTTATTGATGGCTCGCACATTATCCTCACGAGCTTTTACGGCATCTTCAAACGCGGCTTGCACCTGCTCAGGTGGTTGGGCATCCTGCATATTGACACTGGTGATTTCCAATCCGGTGTTGTAGCGATCCAGAATTTCCTGAGTAAGCGCATGTGCTTTCGAGGCGATTTCAGTTCGGCCTTCGGTCAGAACAAAGTCCATATTATTGCCACCGATAATTTCACGCACAGCACTTTCAGTGGCCTGGCGTAGCGTGATATCGGGCTCGGTCACTTTAAACAGATAATCACTGGCACTTTTCACCTTGTATTGCACTGCCATTTTAATATCAACAATGTTTTCGTCTTTGGTGAGCATGAGTGACTCGCGTCCAATATTGGACTGGCGCGAAGATCCGGACCCGGATCCGGATCCGGAACCACTGCGATAACCAATGGTGGCACTGCGGATATTCTGGATATCCACCACTTCCACGCTTTGAATAAAACGTGGGAACCAATGCGGCCCAGGTAAAGTGGTTTCTTTATAAGCACCGAACTGCAATACCACACCACGGCGACCCTCGTCGATGATGTAGATTCCGGAAGCCCCCCAGATAGCTGCAGCAAGAAGTATGATGGCGCCCAAACCAATGGACCCCCCCTTACCGGAACTCGAACCGGATTGACCGCGGCCTTTGCCACCACCAAATAAGGCACCGAATTTCTCCTGCATTTTTTTTACAACCTCATCAAGGTCTGGCGGTCCCTGATCTCCACCGCCATTACCCCAAGGGTCTTTTTTTCCAGAACCTCCCGGCTCATTCCAGGCCATTCATCTACTCCATATTTGTTTAGAAACAGTTTTAAAAATCTGATGCGTCGCCTGGCCAATCGCTCCCGGCTCCTGCCTCCCACGAAACTTGTGCATCCCCCGCAGATCCATGGACCTTGCGGCAAAATGCCAACCGTGGCAAGAGCAAATTACGCCGGCTCCGCCCAACCTACCGAATTTTACAAAAACGCAAAGATTCCCCGGTAATTACGCGCCAAGGGGTGAATTGTAGGACCCTCTCCGCTTAGCCGCAACCGTTTGATGCGGCTTTTTGTTCATCTTCGCCGTCCAACAAGGAAATTACACCCATTACTGAGGTGATATTTTCCAATTCCTTACTGTCTATGGTGACCTGTAACAACAAGTCTGTACCACTCATTCTTTCGTTGTGCACTTGACCGTTTCGATACAAATGGGCGCGTATATCGCCGGCTTCTACTGGAAACTTGACCCAAGTGGTTTGCACTTGACGGTTAAATTCTTCCTTTAAAGCTTGTTGCAATAAATCCACTCCATTGCCGGTCGCCGCAGATAACCACACTCGCTTGATCTTACCATCCGCATCCCGGTCAATTCGGGGTTCGCTTTGTTCCAGACAGTCTATCTTATTGTACACCTCGATCTGACGCACGGCATCAGCGCCGATTTCCTCCAGCACCAAATTCACCTGATCTATATTATCTTTGTAGTTAACATCGCCGGCGTCAACCACGTGCAGCAATAAAGCCGCCTCGCGGGTTTCTTCCAGGGTGGATTTAAACGCTTCCACCAGATCATGGGGGAGTTGTCGAATAAAACCTACCGTATCCGCCAGTATAATGGAATCGCCATAGTCCAGAGGCACACGCCGCAAAGTGGGATCCAATGTGGCGAACAATTGATCAGCCGCATACACGGCAGAGCTGGTCATACGATTAAACAATGTGGATTTACCGGCATTGGTATACCCAACCAAAGACACGGTGGGAATTTCTGCCTTTTGACGGGCTCTGCGCCCCTGGTGCCGACTATTTTGTACTTTTTGTAAGCGCTTTTTCAGTTGTTTTATACGTACGCCGATAAGACGTCGGTCCGTTTCCAACTGGGTTTCCCCCGGACCACGCAAACCTATACCACCCTTTTGGCGTTCCAAGTGAGTCCATCCGCGAACCAAGCGCGTAGATAGGTGTTGCAGTTGCGCCAGCTCAACTTGCAGACGACCCGCATGGGACGAGGCTCTTTGAGCAAATATGTCCAATATCAATCCGCTGCGATCCAATACCTGGCACTGTAACAGACGTTCCAGATTACGTTCCTGAGCCGGTGTCAGCTCATGATCCACCAGTACCAAATCGGCATTTTCACTTTTCAGTAACACCGCCACCTCTTCGGCTTTGGCGGCTCCGATTAAATACTTGGGTTCCGGGGTACGACGAGAACCTGTCACCACAGCAACAGGCGTGGCACCTGCTGATACAGCCAGTTCTCGAAACTCCTGAATTTGTTCATCACCGGAATTGGATGAAAAATTGATATGGACAAGTATCGCTCGTTCACCCGATTGGGGGCGCTCAAACAAGGGCGCCCCCTACCGAACAGGTACTAAAAAATCTGGGGACAAATTTATGAACTTCTTGGTTCTGAATTGGTTTCGCTGGCTGGCAACTTAACATTACGTGCCGGAACCACTGTTGAAATTGCATGTTTATACACCATTTGACTAACGCTGTTCTTCAGAAGTACTACGAATTGATCAAACGAATCAATTTGCCCTTGTAGTTTAATGCCGTTAACGAGATAGATCGCCACGGGTACTCGTTCTTTTCTCAGAGCATTTAAGAAAGGGTCTTGTAGTGATTGCCCTTTTGGCATGTCAAAATCTCCTCAATTTTATCTTTGTTGTATAAATTAGGAGGAAATCACAAAGTCCATGATCTCGCCCAATTAAGCGCGCCGGTTCGCGGAAATGCCGCAAACTTACAAAAACTATAGCACATTAGGTTGATTTCCATATTGAAAGTTCAAAAAATGGTGTCGAATCTCAACTTTTTCAATACATTTGGTAAAATTTCTTGCTCAGTGGGGTCAAACCACTGGGCATTGGCCTCAGAACGCAACCAGGTTAACTGCCGTTTGGCGTATTGGCGGGTTGCAAACAGGATTTTTTCCTCGAGCTGGACACGCTCTAATTCGCCCTGCAAATATTGCCATACCTGCCGATATCCGACAGCGCGCATGGACGGCAGTTCCGCGTTCAGATCACCTCGCTCCCACAGGCCTTGAACTTCTTCAATAAACCCCTGTTGCATCATAATGTTAAGACGTGCAGCGATACGTTCATGCAGCACGGTTCGATCCTGCGGCGCGACGACTATTTTACTGATGTTATATGGAGGAGCGTCATCCCTGCCTTTGGCCATCAGTTCACTCATAGACATTCCGGTGATCTCATAAACTTCCAAAGCGCGCTGGATTCGTTGTGGGTCATTGGGATGGATCCGTTGTGCCGCCTCCGGGTCCACTTGACGCAAACGCCGGTGTACCTGCTCCCATCCCTGTTGTTGCGCCCACTGTTCGATTTTCTGACGCACCTGAGCATTCGCTTGCGGTAAGGGAGACAGGCCTTGCTCCAAAGCCCGAAAATACAGAAAAGTCCCGCCCACCAACAGGGGAATCTTACCCGCTCGCTGTATTTCCTCCATGGCCAGTAAAGCATCCTGACGAAACCGAGCGGCGGAATAAGTTTCTGAAGGATCACAAATATCAATAAGCCGGTGCGGGGCCTGTTGTAGCAAGCGGGCATCCGGTTTGGCCGTACCGATATCCATACCCCGATACACCAAAGCTGAGTCGACACTGATAATCTCACAGGGTAGTTGCTGCACCAACTCAAATGCCAACGCAGTTTTCCCCGAGGCCGTTGGACCCATTAGAAATATTGCGGGATACAAAGAGATTCCTTAGTCGATGGCGTATGCCAAAATCACCGCGTCTTCGCGCCCGTGAGAAGTGGGATAGTAATTTTTACGCAGTCCCACCTGATTAAAGCCTATTTTACTGTACAGATGCAGGGCCGCATGATTGGAAGGTCTGACTTCTAAAAACAGTGAATCCACTTGTTTGGATTTCGCTAATGCAATCACGCGCCGTAACAAGGTTTCACCCAGTCCACGCCGCTGCTGCTCTGTGCGGGTGCACAGATTCAGCAAATGCGCCTCGCCCGCGCCACTGGACATAATGGCATAGCCGGCCACCTCGCCGTCATGCTCCCCCACCAGGCAATCGTAGCCCACGCGCAGGCAATCCAGAAAAATCTGCCGGGTCCAGGGAAAAGCATACATCTGCATTTCGATATCCATAACGGCAATCACATCACCTGCCTGCATAGGCCGTACATCAAAGCTTGGCTGCTGCATAACGGCGCTCACTGCAGCAACCCCTGTTGTTCCAATTCCTTTTTCTCCAAGCTTCGATACACCTGCATGGCATATAATAAGTCCTGCCAGGCTTTACGTTTCTCTTTACCGGAGCGCAGCAAATAGGCCGGATGGTAAGTTACAATCACGGGTATATCACAATATTCAAAGCGTTGTTTGCGCAATCGCCCCACGGCCGTGTCAGTGCGCAACAAATTTTGCGCCGCAATACGACCTAATGCCAGGATCAATCGGGGTTGAATCAACTGAATTTGCGCCTGCAAATAGCCTTCACACTGCTGCACCTCTTCGGGGCGTGGATCACGGTTATTCGGCGGACGACATTTGAGGATATTGGCAATATATACTTGCTCTCGTTTCAACCCCATGGCGAGCAACATTTCATTCAGCAGTTGCCCCGCCCGCCCCACAAAGGGCTCCCCCTGAAGATCCTCATCGGCTCCGGGAGCTTCGCCGATAACCATCCAACGAGCTTGCATGTCCCCTACCCCAAATACGGCCTGGGTGCGATTTTGGTGTAAAGAGCACTTATCACAGTGTTGCACCCGGTACTGCAGAGTTTTCCAGTCCGCCGGGGGCGAGTTCGGGGATGATCGCGGTACAGATTCCCTTTGCGGCTCCGGCACAGCGACCGGACTCTGGATTGACTCCAGGGAGTGTGCCCGCGCCGAAACCTTGCAACTGTCATCCACACCCGTCTCCGGAGTGAGCTTCAGTTCCCAGGTCTGTATGCCCAGCGCTTGAAGATATTGTTGCTGCAATGTATCCACTTTAGTCCGTACTCTTGTCTCTATACCTGCGGGTGTTGTCTTTGCTCCGGCGCAACAATTTTGTTTAAAGCATTAATATAGGCTTTAGCTGATGCAATCACTATATCTGTATCGGCACCCTGGCCGTTAACTATATGTCCGGCTTTTTCCAGTCTGACCGTAACTTCTCCCTGTGAGTCCGTGCCCGTGGTGATGTTGTTGACCGAATACAACTGCAGCGTACTCTCGCTTTTGACGACGGATTCAATAGCCTGATATGCCGCATCCACCGGCCCTCCGCCTTCGCTGCTGGCATTTTGCTCCTTACCGTCAATGGTCACGGTCACCTGCGCGCAAGGCGTTTCCCCGGTTTCAGAACACACCTTCAATGAAACCAATTTGATGCGTTCGTTCACAGATTCCAGGTTTGCGGTGGTAGCCAAGGCCTGTAAATCGTCATCGTAAATTTCGTGCTTCTTGTCCGCCAATTCCTTAAAACGAAGAAACGTCTGGTTTAATTCCTGCTCAGAGGCGAAGCTGATACCCAATTCCTGTAAGCGGGTTTTAAATGCATTGCGCCCGGAATGTTTACCCAGCACCATGCGATTGGTGCTCCAGCCCACATCCTCGGCACGCATAATTTCGTAAGTTTCCCGGCTTTTCAACACGCCGTCTTGATGAATTCCCGACTCGTGAGCAAATGCGTTTACCCCTACAATGGCCTTATTGGGCTGCACGGTAAAACCGGTGATTCCGGACACCAAGCGGGAACAAGGTACTATTTGTGTTTTATCGATATGACCGACATTACAGGGAAAAATATCCTGGCGTGTGGTTACGGCCATGACCACTTCTTCCAAAGAGGCATTGCCGGCCCGTTCTCCCAAACCATTGATGGTGCATTCTACCTGCCGGGCACCATTGAGTACGGCCGATAAGGAATTGGCCACGGCCAAACCCAAATCGTTGTGGCAATGTACCGAAAATACCGCCTTGTCTGAGTTGGGCACTTTTTCAATTAACTGGCGTATCAAAGATCCGAACTGATCGGGCACATTGTATCCCACGGTGTCCGGGATATTGACCGTGCGCGCGCCCGCATCAATAACCGCTTCCAATACCCGGCACAAAAAATCCAACTCAGAGCGACCGGCGTCTTCGGGTGAAAACTCCACATTATCTGTAAATTGCCGAGCCCGTTTCACCGCATACACCGCTTGATCCAACACTTCCTGAGACGACATACGCAATTTCATTTTCATGTGGATGGGCGAAGTGGCTATAAAGGTATGGATACGTGCCGATGCTGCTCCCTTAAGCGCCTCGCCGGCACGGTCTATGTCTTTGTCCAAGGCTCGAGCCAAACCACAGACAGTACTGTTTTTGATGGTATTAGCCACTGCCTGCACCGCTTCGAAATCTCCCTGACTGGCGATAGGAAACCCCGCTTCGATCACGTCCACATGCATTTTTTCCAGCGCGGTGGCAATTCGAATTTTTTCTTCTTTGGTCATAGACGCGCCCGGGCTTTGTTCCCCATCACGCAACGTGGTATCAAAAATTATCAACTTCTCGCTCATGGTATTGCTCCGTATTTGTGCGCATCATACCAGTTTGTATGATTTTTGGCGCATGCTTTTGTTCGCTTCTCCCTTAGATGTGAACCGTCCCATTGGGGACAACACGCCGACCGCGTTGTTAAGAAACGCAGGATAAGGGTAGATAAACTGGATATTTTTTAAGTAGGATTCACTGCCCGCAGGGCAGCAGCAGAACGGCCGGTAGAGCAGCCACGGAAAAAGAGAAGAAGTTGTCAAGAAGGTTAAAATTCATAACATAAATAAAACATAAAAAACTAAAAGATTCAAGTCTCCAATGCCAATGTTATGAGCTTTGACACATTGAACCGGGCAGTCTGGAAATCTTGGGGTTAGATCTTGGTTTTAGGCACCCAATAAGCGGCAGATAGTTAGTTCAGATGTTTGCGCTCCTCGTCATCCCCTGTGGACCCCAATCCGGAGTTCGCGTCAGGCAAAGCATCCTCTTGCTCCACCTCGGTTTGCTGCGGTGATACTGCCGCTCTCGCCGCGCGTTTGGCTTTAAGTCGTTGGCGCAATGTGGGAATCATAAAAACGGGCCCCGACATGGCATACAGAAAAAATATACAAAACAATACGGTGGGCGGATCAAAAGAGATAAACACAAACACCAGCACCAGTACCAGCATGGCTACAAACGGGACTTTGCCTTTCAAATCCAAATCTTTGAAACTGCGGTAACGCACATTACTGACCATGAGCACACCGCAGGCAACCGTCAGGATAAACGCCACAATTTTCAGGTCTGCGCCGGTGAAATTGAAGTCCACCGCCACCCAGACACCACCCATCACTGTAGCTGCCGCAGCCGGACTGGCCAAACCTTGAAAATAGCGCTTGTCGGCAACACCCACCTGGGTATTAAATCGCGCCAATCGCAACGCAGCCGCCGCTGTGTATATAAAGGCCGCCAGCCAACCGGGTTTTCCCAGTTGACTCAAAGACCAAGCATACATGACCAAAGCCGGTGCCACACCGAAGGAAACCATGTCTGCCAAACTGTCGTATTGAGCCCCAAAATCCGTCTGGGTGTTAGTGAGACGAGCCACCCGGCCGTCCAAGCCATCCATCACCATGGCAATAAAAACGGCTATGGCGGCCGCTTCATAGCGCCCACCCATGGCCGCCACCACAGCATAGAATCCTGAAAACAAACAGGCTGTGGTAAACAAATTGGGTAACAGGTATATACCCCGTCGTCTTTTCTTTTCTTCACTGCTGAGCGGTTTTTCCGAGCCGTTGTCCATATGCTGTTCCCGACTGCTTGATTAGCTTGATTGGTAGTAAATTGGTTTGCAATTTGTCATTTGGGTTTGGTTGTTTAATCCGGCATTTGCAGTTTCGTCCAACTGTAGTTTCGTCTAACTGTCGTTTCGTCTAACTGTCGTTTCGTCTAACTGTCGTTTCGTCTAACTGTCGTTTCGTCAGCCCTAGTGCACCAAAGTCGCCAATGTGTCCGAACCGGCGTGCACTCTATCACCTTTTTGGGTTTCAATCCGAGAGGAATTCGGCACGTACACATCCACAATGGCTCCAAAAGGTGCTATGCCGCAACGCTGCCCCTGTCCCACTCGCTCCCCACTGTGTACATAGCAATGCGGTCGTTTCAAAACATGGGACGGTTTAACCGTGAGTATCACATCGTCCTGCTCATCACTTTGCACCCATTGGGCAAAGCGGTCGCAACCTGCTTGGCTTTCGGTATGTTCGCGTGGAAGCCATTGCTTCAGGACCTTGCCCTCCATGGGGCTGCGTATGGTGTAAACATCGGCCGGCCCCATGCGCAAACAGATTTTCACAACGGCCGCGTCAGTATATGGGCTGGCGTCCACCGTCTCCACGGCCAGCACTGTTCCGTCCACCGGGCTCACCACCGCAAGGGGCTTGGGTGGAACCGGACGGTTAGGATCTCGAAATAAATAGGCAGCCCCCAGGGTTAGCAACCACAATGGAATCGCAACGATGACTCCCAGAGCATAGTGAACTGTAAAAGAAACCAGAACCAGCACCGTGATAACCAGCCACGCTTCCCGAGCCACCAAAGGGTATCGTTTATTTACCATCTCACACTCAACCCCAACTCATGCGCACCAAATGGCATACACGCGCAGCCACAGTCCGTCCCTTGGATATCCAACTGAAACGGACTGCGACACAACTGTTTCTACCTTACAACGACGATTAGTTCTTGGTTTTATCCACGATCTTGTTTTTTGAGATCCAGGACATCATGCTGCGTAACTTCTCGCCCACCACTTCGATTTGGTGTTCACGACCAATGCGGCGTTTGGCTTTTAAGGTCGCGGCGCCGGATTGGTTCTCCAGAATAAATTCACGCGCGAACTCACCGTTTTGTATTTCAGTGAGAATGCGACGCATTTCGTCCTTAGTCTCACCGGTGATCACACGCGGACCACGGGTCAAATCACCATATTCCGCAGTATTGGAAATGGAATAACGCATATTGGCAATACCGCCTTCATACATTAAATCCACAATCAATTTGAGCTCGTGCAGACATTCGAAATAGGCCATTTCAGGAGCGTAACCGGCTTCCACCAGCGTTTCGAAACCCGCTTGTACCAGTGCCGTGGCACCGCCGCACAATACCGCCTGCTCACCAAACAAATCGGTCTCGGTTTCTTCACGAAAGTTGGTTTCAATAATCCCGGCACGACCACCACCATTAGCTGAGGCATAGGACAGGGCAAGCTCTTTGGCTTTGCCGGATGCATTTTGATATACCGCAATCAAGCTGGGAACACCACCACCCTGGGTATAGGTTGAACGAACCAAATGACCGGGTCCTTTCGGAGCAATCATAATTACATCCAGATCTGCTCGCGGCTCAATTTGCCCAAAGTGAATATTAAAACCGTGTGCAAAAGCCAGAGCCGCACCTTCTTTGATGTTAGGGGCCACGTTATCACGATACAATTTGGCCTGATGCTCATCCGGCGCCAGAATCATCACCACATCGGCATTTTTAACCGCCGCGTCAATATCCTGTACATTTAAACCACTTTGCTCTGCCTTGATCGCTGATGCGGAACCGGCGCGCAAACCTACAGTAACGTCTACCTCGGATTCTTTCAAATTGTTCGCGTGGGCGTGTCCTTGGGAACCATAACCGATGATGGAAACTTTTTTACCCTGAATTAAGGAAAGGTCACAATCCTTATCGTAATAAATATTCATTGTTCTAAGATATCTCCTGTACTAAATAGCTTTAAAATTTTTTTTACCGTTGGGTCCGATTAGATGTGCAAGGCTTTTGAACCTCTGGAAATGGCCGCCACACCCGAACGTACGGTTTCCAATATGGGGGAACCCAGAGAACGGATAAAAGCGTCCAGCTTGGGCCCGGAACCGGTCAATTCGATGGTATAAGTGGATTCACTGACATCAATAATGCGGCCGCGAAAAATATCCACCAACCGCTTCACTTCATCCCGATCCGCCCCATTGGTGGATACTTTAATCATCATCATTTCCCGTTCAATGTGATCACCTTCGGTTAAATCCACCAACTTAACCACATCCACAAGTTTGTTAAGCTGTTTGGTTATTTGCTCGATAATATTATCCGAGCCGCTGGTCACCAGGGTAATGCGGGATAAGGTCTGATCTTCCGTAGGCGCGACCGTCAGGGATTCTATATTGTACCCCCGGGCCGAAAATAAACCGGCAACACGCGACAAGGCACCTGCTTCATTTTCCAATAATATAGAAATAATATGCCGCATTATGCCAACTCCCGGGATGAAGACAGAAACATCTCATTATGACCTTGGCCGGTCATAATCATGGGATACACATTTTCTGACTGGTCCGTAATAAAATCCAAAAACACCAGTCGTTTCTTGTACTTGCCGAAGGCCTCTCGCAGGGCCGGCTCCACGTCTGCCGGTTTGGTCACCTGAATACCCACGTGGCCATAGCTCTCCGCCAGTTTAACAAAGTCAGGCAAAGCTTCCATATAGGAGTGGGAGTAACGACTTTCGTAAATAAACTCTTGCCATTGCCGCACCATACCCATGTAGCGGTTGTTGAGATTCACCAGTTTGACGGGTAAATCGTATTGCTTGCAGGTAGACAGTTCCTGGATACACATTTGGATACTGGCTTCACCGGTAACACAAACCACCGGATCGTCAGGAAAGGCCAGTTGCACCCCCATGGCAGCGGGTAGGCCAAAGCCCATGGTTCCCAGACCACCTGAGTTGATCCAGCGACGAGGTTTGTTAAATTTGTAGAACTGCGCCGTAAACATTTGATGCTGCCCCACATCGGAGGTAACGAAAGCATCGCCGCCCGTTACTTCATAGAGTTTTTCCAAAACATATTGAGGCTTGATCAATTCACTGTTACGGTCATAATTTAGACAATTTTCTTTCTGCCACTCTCTGATTTGTCCCCACCATTGCTTCAAAGCCGTGGCATCGGGCTTGTTTTTGCGAGATTTGATCTCGGCGATTAAATTCTGTAGCACTTCCTTCACATCACCCACGATGGGCACATCCACTTGAATGTTCTTGGATATGGATGAAGGATCAATGTCGATATGGATTATTTTGGCATCCGGGCAGAACTTCTCCGTATCCCCCGTTACCCGGTCATCGAAACGAGCACCAATTGCCAATAACACATCGCAATCATGCATGGCCATATTGGCTTCGTAAGTGCCGTGCATACCTAACATACCCACAAATTGTTCATCGGAGGCAGGATAAGCGCCCAGGCCCATCAGGGTATTGGTTATCGGGAAACCCAATAAACGGGCAAATGCAGTTAATTCTTCATGGGCGTTGCTCAAAACAACACCGCCGCCACTGTAAATCATGGGTTTTTTAGCGCCTAAAATCAGGTCTACCGCTTTCTTTTCTTGGCGCGGGTGTCCCTTGCATACGGGATTATAAGAGCGCATTTCCAAAGATTTGGGAAATTCATAGGGTACTTTTAAATTAGGCGCGGTAATATCTTTGGGAATATCCACTACCACCGGACCCGGTCGGCCGGTGCTGGCCACGTAGAAGGCTTTTTTCAGGGTAAGCGCCAAATCTTCCAGGTTTTTCACCAAAAAATTATGCTTAACGCAGGGACGGGTAATTCCCACACTGTCTACTTCCTGAAAGGCATCACTGCCTATAAATTGGGTAGCCACCTGACCGGTGATGATCACCATAGGAATGGAATCCAGGTAGGCCGTGGCGATACCCGTAACTGCATTGGTGGCCCCAGGACCTGAAGTGACTAAAACCACGCCGGTTTTTCCGGTGGCGCGGGCATATCCATCGGCCGCGTGAGTAGCACCCTGTTCATGGCGAACCAGTATGTGCTTAATTTTGTCGCGCTTGTACAATTCATCATAAATGTGCAGCACGGCACCGCCGGGATACCCAAACAGGTACTCCACACCCTCATCTTCGAGGAACCGGATTAGAATTTCTGAACCGCTTAATTCCACAGCAAACTCTCTCTTATTTGATTGACCCAAATCCACTCTGCGACATGGTTTTTCGACTTTGCGGTACAAAGAAGCACGCTCTAGCCAAACAGGGAAAAGTAACGTGCAACCCCGGTCTGCGTCAAGACTTTTTCCACCACAGCACCCGGCACCACTCTCTATGGCCACCCTCAGCTCACGCTCAGGCACAAAACCCTGCATGCCTCCGGGATATCCACCGCAGTTCCCCAGAAAGCAGTATACAAACCTTATTTGCAAATGATAAAATATTATATCAATTAATGATGTATGCTTAGTACCGGATGGAACTGTTTTTTATGGTCGGGGGCCCAGAACTTTGTTAATTCATCTGTTGTCTCTTCCACTGCTGTCCTCGTGTTCGCCGAAAACCGCAATTTTTTCTGAAAATCGGTTTTCCACGAAACAATTTTCAAGTTTTGACCATTGAAGCCGAAATACAGATTCGAATTTCATGTTAACAACATCTAGTACAGAAGCCGTGAAAAAAATAGTTATCGAAGGTATTACACAAAATGGCCGCAAATTTCGGCCAAGCGACTGGGCCGAACGCATGAGCGGCGCCCTGTCCACATTCGGCCGGGACCAAAGAATCCGCTATTCCCCATTGCTGCGTCCTATGACCATCAACGGTGTAAAATGCGTCTCCGTTGACCCCCTATTGAAGGAAACCTACCCGGAAATGTACACTTACATTATGAGCTGGGTGGACAACAACCATCTCAACATGTTTGAGCTGGAAGACGAAAAAGTGGTTAACTCTTGATACCACTGTAAAAATTTACAAAACTGATCTGTATAAATCTGTTTTCAGGTGTAAAACCTTGTAAACTCCTCCGCATTACTATTTTGCGGAGGAGTTTGTCATGCCTTACTTAAGCATCCAGACCAATCAAGGCCCGGATCAAATCAACACCAATGAATTGCTGCGAAAAGCCTCTTTGACGGTGGCGGAAATTTTGGGTAAACCGGAGAGCTATGTGATGGTGGCATTGCCCGATCCCGTCCCCATGATGTTTGCCGGCAGCTCTGAGCCTTTAGCGTATCTGGAACTTAAAAGTATCGGTTTGCCTGACGCCCAAACTTCCCAATTGTCGCAAAGTCTGTGCGCCTTGATTTCCGACCAGTTGGGAATTGATCAAAACCGGGTTTATATCGAATTCAGTAATGCCCCTGGAAACTTATGGGGTTGGGATGGCGGAACCTTTTAGTCGCTTAACGAAGCTTTACATTAAAGCGCATCACGTAACACTACCAGTGGTGGTTTCGCCAGCACTTTCCGCGCACCCAAGGTGCCCCCCACTCCCACTCCCAAGGCGCCGCCTAATAGGCCCAGTAACGGAATCCACGGATTAAATGCATAAGCCAACTCCAACACCTGTACCGAAACTACATAAGCCAACACCAGTGCCAGAGCCGCAGCCAGTATGCCCGCCAAAGCCCCCACCACCGCAAACTCCGCTACCAGGCCCTGCAATAAACGCCGGCGTTTTGCTCCCAAGGCGCGGAGAATCGCGTTTTCCCGTACCCTTTGGTCCTGAGTCGTTTGAATGGCTGCGTACAAAACCATTAATCCTGCTAACAGTGTGAACATAAAAACGTACTCTACCGCCAAATTGACCTTATCCATAATATTACGTACTTGATCCATCACGGCGGAAATATCCACCACGGTTAAATTGGGAAAACGTTTGACCAGTTGCTCCAAAATTTCTGTTCGATCTTGGGTCAGGTGAAAACTGGTGATATAGCTGACCGGATACTCAGCTAACACCGGCGGTAAAATCACAAAGAAATTAGGACGAAAACTATCCCATTGTACCGTGCGTATACTGGTCACTTTAGCCTTAAACAAGGAGCCTGAAATCATGAAACTCAACTCGTCGCCCAGTTCAATTCCCAGGGTCTTGGCGATACCTTGCTCCAAGGAGATTTCATTGCGCCACTGTCCGTTGTCCGGCCACCAAGCGCCGGCGACGATTTTGTTGTCTTCCTGCATCCTACGGGCCCAGGACAAATTAAATTCACGATTCAACAGGTTCTTAGCTCGTTGTTCCTCATACTTGCCTGTATCTATTTGGATACCATTAATGGTTTGAAGCCGGCCGCGAACCATGGGAAACAAGGACACCTTACTCAGACCTTGTTGTTGGAAAAATTCCAAAACCGCCTCGGTTTGGTGCTTTTGAATATTGATGACAAAGCGGTTGGCGGCATCTTGTGGCAACTTATTTTGCCACGCCTGAAGAATATCTCCGCGCACCAGCGTCAACAACAACATCACCATGATACCCACCCCAAAAGCCAGCACCTGCACCACGCTGGCGGCCGGTTTGCGCACGATGTTTTTAATTCCAAAACGCCAAGCCACCCCCTCGCCTAACGGCACTCGGGTTAATGCCAAAACCAGTACATACGCCAGCGCAATCAACACCAGGGTGGTCACCAGCAAGCCGGCCAAAACAATCCCGCCCAACTTCAAATCGCCGGACTGCCACAGCACTAACAACAGCAAAGCAATAATTCCCAGCAAATAGGACGACAGGGACAAAGGCGGGATGGAACCCAGTTCGCGCCGAAACACCCGCAAGGTAGACACCCGCTTCAAACGCATCACCGGGGGTAAAGCAAAACCCAACAAACCCACCATGCCAATAACAAATCCGGTAAGCACCGGCCAAGCCGAAGGCATGGGTAGGCGCACCAATAACAGCTGCCCCAGCAAATCCGCCAAGACGCTTTGGGCAGCGTAACCAAAACCACAGCCCAGCGCACTGGCAACCAGACTCAATATCAATAGTTGAAAAAAATAGATCTGAGTAATCTGTACTTGACGCGCCCCCAAACAACGCAGGATGGCACAGGCGTTTAGATGCCGTTCGGCAAAGCGACGTGCAGACAGCGCCACCGCAACACAGGCCAGAATCACACTGACGATGGCCGCCAGCCCCAGAAATTGTTGCGCCCGCTGCAATGCGATACGTACCTCCTGACGTGCATCTTGCACCGTTTCCAGACGCTCTCCCCGCCCCAGTTTAGGTTCGATGGCGTTTCGATAGGCAGCAATTGCCTTTGGCTCCCCTGCCACCAGCAGGGAATAATGCGCTCGACTGCCTTCCTGAAGCAGTTCGGTATTGCCCAAGTCCACGACATTGAGCATCACCCGAGGAGCAATGCTGAACATATCGCCGCTGCGATCAGGCTCATACACGATAACCGCATCGACCACAAAAGGATGTGCACCGAGCTGAACAGTATCGCCTACGCCCATACCCAATTGCCGCAGCAAGGCCGCCTCGACCCATATTTTACCCGCCGCAGGGACTCCCGATGCCGCTTCTCCAGCACCGTACAGGGTGCGACTGATACGGACCTGCCCTCGCAAAGGATAAGTACCGGAAACGGCCTTAAGCTCCGCTAATTGCGTTTTCGTTCCATGTAACACCATGCTGCGAAAACTAATCGTCCGAGCACTTCGCAGCGATTGCCTTTGCATCAATTGTTCATACCGGTCCGGCACCGGATGATCCGCTACCAAACGCAGATCCGCGGCAATCAACTCACCGGCTTGATGTGTCAAAGCCTGGGAAATGCGATCGGTGAAAAACACCACCGCAGTCACACAGCTCACCGCCACCACAATGGATGCACCCAGCACCCGCAACTCGCCGGCACTCCAGTCCCGCTTTAACATGCGCAAGGCCAATAGTAACCCGGCTCTCATGTTCGCTCCTGCAACAAACTACCACCTTCCAGGCGCAGTTCACGCTGACAACGCTGCGCCAAATTATGATCGTGGGTTACCAGCACCAAAGTGGTCCCTTGTTCTGCGTTCAACTCAAACAGCAAATCGATGACGCGCTGCCCCGTGTGAGTATCCAGATTGCCGGTTGGCTCATCGGCCAGTAGAATTTTTGGCCTGGGGGCAAAAGCCCTGGCGATAGCGACTCTTTGCTGCTCACCGCCGGATAACTGGTTGGGGTAGTGGGAAACTCGATCCTGTAACCCCACCCGTTCCAAAACCTCCAGGGCTGTGCTTCTGGCATTCTTTTGGTCTAGAATTTCCAGTGGCAACATAACATTTTCCAATGCAGTTAACGTCGGTAATAATTGAAATGCCTGAAATACAAAACCCAGCTTTTGTGCCCGCAACACGGCTCGACTGTCTTCATCCTTGTCGTACAATGAGGCTCCGTCCAATACAACACTGCCACCGCTGGGTTGGTCCAAACCGGCCAACAATCCCAACAAAGTGGATTTTCCAGACCCGGATGGCCCAACAATGGCCACAGTTTCGCCATTGTTAATAGTGAAATTAATTTGGTTTAGAATGGTCAAATTTTGTTGTGACTGCGGACCCGCCACCGCTTTGTATAGATTTTGAACTTGTATTATGGGTAAGATTTGAACCATGAGTGCAATATCCTTAAAGACAATCTTGTTTTATACCGTTTGTGTTTTGTTTCTCAACGCCAATACACCGGTCAATGCAAAGGCTCCGGACGGACCCAATGCATCCAAGCACCTGGCATTAGGTGACACCCCAACCCCGGCCTCCAGCAATCCATTGCTTGACGGCCCCAATGTACCCAAAATATTGGTATTGGGTGACAGCCTCAGCGCCGCCCATGGCATGGAGCCGCAAGCCGGTTGGGTAAACCTATTGCAAAAACGTCTTTCCACCCGTTATTTTCGCGCAAAAATCATCAACGCCAGCATCGGCGGAGAAACCACCGAAGGCGGTTTGGCACGAATTGGATCTTTATTAAGTAAGCACAATCCGGACATTGTCATCCTGGAGTTGGGCGGCAATGACGGCTTGCGAGGTTTACCTTTATCGCTGATGGAAGACAATTTGGAGCGCATCATAAAAATCATCCTACCGAGAAAAACCAAAATTGTTCTCATAGGCATGCAGCTCCCTCCAAACTATGGCAAATTCTACACGCAACAGTTCCAACAAACGTATAAAAATCTCGCCGAAAAATACCAATTAACCCTGGTCCCCTTCCTAATGAAAGGATTTGCTAACAATCCAAAGTATATGCAAAAAGACGGGATACACCCTAAAGAAAATGCACAGAGCCTGATGCTGGATACGGTGTGGCCTTATGTGCGTCCTTTGATTCCCAGGGCTGCGCTTAAATAGTAGCGTTACCCCTCAGGCCGGAGTGTAAGTCATTTCAAAGAATTTATTTCTTGTAGACTTTGCGTGGAAACAAATCGGTACGACGACTTACCAGGCGATCTAAAAACAATATCCCGTCCATGTGGTCCACTTCGTGTTGCACAGCACGAGCTTCGTAGCCTTCACAATGGTATTGCTGCAACATACCATTAACATCATAAGCTTCTATGGAAATACATTCAGCTCGAATCACATCACCGGTAAAATCTGGCACTGACATACAGCCTTCCCGGCCTTTAGCCATACCCTCCCAATGCGTGATTTGGGGATTAATCAATACCATACAGCCATTGTGTTTGATTTTGGGTTTGGACGATACATCCACGATGGCAATGCGCTGAAACCGACCGACCTGAGACGCGGCGATGCCCACACCGCCAGGGCCATTACGCATGGTTTGCTCCAATGCCTGAACAAATTGCCGAAGTTCTGCATTAAATTCCTGTACCGACCCGCTCGGTTGTTTTAAACGTTCGTCAGGCACGGTGAGAATATCAAAAGCCATTTACTCGCCCTACCGAATTAAGCAAACAAAGTATCTATGGGCTGCAAATTTACCTGTACGTCAGAGGATATCTGAGCCAGCGCTTGTTGCAGCGCCTCTACACCTTGTGCCGCATAACCTTCGATATTCATCACGTAAACGGGTTTGTCCTCACTGCCGGCCACATCGGATTGCAAATCCAAAATATCCAGACCGGCCCGGGCAAGCACTGAAGTCACGTGCGACACAATACCGGCTCGATCGGCCCCATACACGCTGATGCGCACATTCGCCTGGCGATGATCATGCAAACTGGCAGCAATGGGGTCGATATGTAAACGCAAATCCATATCCAGGGTTATAGGATTCAGCCGTTGTATTAAATCTTCCGGATTATCCGCCCGCACCATCATCATGATGGTGAAATTACCCCCCAGGCGATTCATGGAAGCCTCGCCTAAATGACAACCCGCATTGAAAAGCTCGGTGGATACCCGAGATACAATCCCCGCTTGATCCTTGCCCAAGACACTGAGCATGTACCATTGTTGTACCTTTTGTTGCATAGCCCCTCCGATATGACTCCCCGGTTCAGTGCATGGAAGAATGGGTAAAATATATCGTCAGCACGCCGGCAGCAATGAGAAATAACTGCTGAGCGGTATGATTGATTTGGGCTCGCTTGTGCAAACCGGGAATCAAATCCGCCACGGCCACATAAATAAAACTGGAAGCTGCCACTGCCAACACCCACGGCAACAGGGCCTGCATCTGTTGTAAACCGAAATATGCCAACAAAGCCCCGGCCACTGTTGCCAAACTGGCGAGCATATTGTAAACCAAGGCTTTCTTACGACTAAAACCGCTGTGCAATAGCACCACGAAATCCCCTACCTCCTGGGGAATTTCATGCGCCGCAATGGCGATGGCGGTAACCACACCCAAATCAAAATCGGCTAGAAATGCAGCGCAAATTAAAACCCCGTCTACAAAATTGTGTACAGCATCTCCAATGAGTACCAGAATTCCTGCGGTAGAATTTTGATTATGAGACCCGTGCGCCTCATGAGCCCCGTGAGCTTCGCAATGATCCGTATGACAATGACGCCACAACACCAACTTTTCCAACACGAAAAAACCCAGCAAGCCCAATAACACAGCCAAGAAAATATTGTGATAATCGCCGTGCTTTAATTCCTCAAAGGCATGCGGCAGCAAACCCAAAAATGCAGCTCCCAACAACGAACCAATAGCAAAACTGATCAGGTGCGGCACAAGACGATTGCGAACGGTCTCCGGCAGAAACAAAAAAGAAGCAGCCAATAGTACGCTGAGCACACCACCAATAAGGCTAAACAGTACGATCCAAAAAATTATATCCATGAATGATTCCAAACGGTTACGCCGACGAGGCGTCCAGCCAAATTAATGAAGCCATGCGCCCGGTAATCTTATCCCGGCGATAGGAGTAAAACCGCTGTGCATCAGAATAGGTGCAATATCCCCCACCGCTAATCTGAGTCACCCCCAGGCTTTGCAGTCGCTGCCTGGCCAGCAAATCCATATCTGCTAAAAACTTTTTGTTACCCACATCCGCAAAAGCCAAGACAGACTGTTCGTCGTAAGCCAGAAAAGCGTTGCGTACATCCTCACCGACTTCAAAGGCTTTGGCGCCGATACCAGGGCCTAACCAGACACATAGCTCGCTAATATCCACTACGCCCATGGCTGCTACCGTTGCTTCTAACACCCCTTGCGCCAAGCCCCGCCAACCGGCATGGGCAGCCGCCACCACGGTACCCTCACGATCAGAGAATAGAACAGGTAAACAGTCGGCCGTCATGACCGCACATACCACTCCGGGAGTTCGGGTGAAGGCCGCATCCGCTTGTACCGCATCCGCTTTACTCACCCCGGCGGCATCAACCACCCGGATACCATGAACCTGCTGCAACCAAACCGGTACAGACGGTAGCTGCATTTCGTCCAGCAGACGTTGACGGTTTAAGGCTACGGTGCCGGGATCATCCCCCACGTGGTCACCCAGGTTAAAACTGTCATACGGTTGGCTGCTAACGCCTCCCAGGCGAGTGGTCACCGCTGCCCTAACCCAACTCGGCACACCCCATTGCGGCATGATAAATTTATTGTCGTCGTTCATTATTGTCACGAATTGTTGTGTTCGTCCATTGGCCCTGCATCACATTATTTGCGTGCTTCGACATTCTGAATCAACACCCAGCCTCAGCATCTTCCCTGGCCGCAGCAATTAAGCTCATCATATCCTCCGGCAGAGGGGCCTCCCATTGCAACACTTCTCCGCTACGCGGGTGCTGCAAACCCAATTTTTGCGCATGTAAAGCCTGACGCTTAAAACTACGCAACTCGGTGGTAAATCGTTCCGAGCAATTTGAACTCAACTTTAATCGCCCGCCATATGTCGGATCACCCACCAGAGGATGGTGAATGAAGGCCATGTGCACCCGAATCTGATGGGTACGTCCGGTTTCCAAACGTACATTGAGCAAAGTGTGGAAGCGAAACCGTTCGCCAACACGATAGTGGGTCACGGCTTCCTTGCCTCCCGACACCACGGCCATTCGAGTTCGATGCAACGGATGCCTCCGTATGGGCTGGTCCACGGTGCCCCCACTGTTCAACACACCGCAACATAAAGCCTGGTAACAACGTTCAAACTCTCGCGCTTGCAATTGCTCCACCAGGGTTTTGTGGGCAGCTAAGGTACGCGCCACCACCAGCAATCCGGTAGTATCCTTATCCAGGCGATGAATTACACCGGCTCTAGGTACACTTGTCAATTGAGGATAGGCATATAACAGTCCATTACTTAAGGTGCCATCGGGATTACCGGCACCCGGATGCACAACCAAGCCCGCCGGCTTGTTGATGACAATAATGTCTTCATCCTCATAAACCACTTCCAAGTCGATGGCTTGTGCCTGCCACTGATTGCTTTGTTCAACTGAGGCCCATACCTCCACCCATTCCCCTTCATGTACCGTGTCTTTGGGTTTACGATACTCATGATCCACCTGCACCAAGCCCTGCTTGATCCATTTTTGTAAACGTGAACGGGAAAACTCAGGAAACAAAGTCGTTAATGCGATGTCCAAACGATCACCGGAACATTGACTGGGAATTTGAACTTTAAAATAGGAATCGGTCATGGCAATAATGCGGCTTGTGGTAATGATGCCTGTGGGAGCCAACTGCAAGCTACCGACAGCATGAGTGAACATTGAGGCAAAGCGCCCCCATAGAGTCCGCTACCACAGTGAGTTATAATAGGCTTTTCGATTGACCCGACACCAGTAACTTGTTGATATTTAAAACTATGCAAATTTTGCCAACTTTCCTGACCTTACTATTACCGGACTCCACTGTGACAAAAACCGTCAAGCCCGCATTGCCTACATGGCTCAAGCTCCAGTATAAGCCCCTGTTTCGATCTGTGCTCACCGCTGTGACTGTACTCGTACTCAGCGCCTGCGCCGGCACCACAGAGGAAAATGACGATCCCACCGCCGGGTGGAGCGCCCAGCAACTGTATCAACACGCCCAAAAAGAAGTCAAAGACGGCGATTATCAATTGGCAATCGAATATTATGAAACACTTGAATCCAGATTTCCATTCGGAACTTTGGCGGAAAACGCTCAGATGGAAGCCGCGTATGCGCACTACAAGTATGAAGAATACGATTCCGCAATCGCGTCAGCTGATCGATTTATAAAACTACACCCCACCCATCCTAATGTGGATTACATGTATTATCTACGCGGACTGGCCAGCTTTCATAAAAAAGATTCGCCCCTGGACAGCCTGGTGCCACAGGACCCTGCGATGCGCGATCCCAGCTCCGCTAAGGAGTCTTTCAATTATTTCTCCAAACTGGTGAAACACTTTCCCAGCAGCAAATACGTTCCTGATGCGATTAAGCGCATGAAATTCCAACGCAATACGCTGGCCATGCACGAAATAAAGGTTGCAGATTATTACCTGGAGCGTGAAGCTTACGTGGCCGTCATCAACCGGGCCAAATATGTTGTGGAACACTATCCGCGTACCCCGGCCGTGGAAAAAGCGTTAAAGCTGCTTAATATTGCCTATACCAAGCTACAAATGCATGAATTGGCTCAGGATGCAAAACGGGTCTTGGAAAAGAACTACCCGGAGCCGAGCCAGGTGAATTAAACGGAGCGACGGGAAAAGCTGCCGATAACCATCCTCGGCAGCGTCATAATCCGAATCTAAAGACTATAAGGCCTCAGCGTCTTTTTCACCCGTACGAATACGCACCACGTGCTCCACAGAGGTTACGAAAATCTTACCGTCACCAATTTTTCCGGTGCGCGCCGCCTCGGTGATCACTTCAATGCAACGATCCACGGTATCATCCGCTACAACAACTTCGATTTTTACCTTCGGTAAAAAATCGACCACGTATTCTGCACCACGATACAGCTCCGTGTGACCTTTCTGCCGTCCGAATCCTTTAACCTCAATGGCCGTCATTCCTGTGACGCCTATTTCGGACAATCCTTCCCGCACATCGTCCAGTTTGAACGGTTTAATGATTGCCTCGATTTTTTTCATTTTCTCACCTCGTTTACCATACATTAGCTTATCGATACCCCGACGTAATAGGGTACCGCCTGTCGCGGCCAAAAGCCTTGCGCGTTATTCTAACACCAGGAGCCGCCTGCCGCCTTTTATATTCATTTCTGTTCACCATGTCGATTACACGCTGCACAGTTGCTTCAGCGTAACCCAGCTCAACGATTTCGTCTCTACACTTATCCCTTTCAATATACAGTTCAAGTATGCCGTCTAATTCACCATAATCGGGCAGACTGTCCGAATCCTTTTGATCCGGTGCCAGCTCCGCAGAAGGGGCCTTGTGAATCACAGACTGAGGGATGACTCGACCAAGCACATTGCGATACTCGGCCAGTTTATACACTAAGGTTTTTGGCACATCTTTCAGCGCATTGAAACCACCGGCCATATCCCCATACAAGGTGGCATAACCCACGGCCATTTCACTCTTATTGCCCGTGGTCAGCACCATTTTATTTTTCTTATTGGATATTGCCATGAGCAAGATACAACGACAGCGCGCTTGAATATTTTCCTCCGTTACGTCGGCTTGGGTTCCGGCCAACTCACCAGCCAGTGTTTGCAAGGTTACATTGAACATGTCTTCGATTGGTAACTCATGAAACTCGACTCCCAATGCCTGAGCTTCTTCGCGAGCGTCAATCTTGCTCTGGTTTGAGGTATAGCGAGACGGCATCATGACGGCTTCCACTCGATCAGCACCAATAGCATCCACCGCAATGGCTAAAGTCAATGCGGAGTCGATACCACCGGATAGGCCCATTATGACACCGGGAAAGCGATTTTTCTCGATATAGTCCCTAACACCCAACACTAAGGCCTTATAAACCGCCTCCACTTCACCCAAGGGTTTATAGGTGGGATCGGTAACCGGAACCGGTACAGCCTCCAACTCGAATTCTGCAGAATATAAACCTTCTTCAAAAGCCGGCGCCCGATTACAAACCAGGCCATGAGCATCCATAACAAAAGAAGCTCCGTCAAAAACCAATTCGTCCTGACCGCCCACCAAATTCACATAAACTATGGGTTTACCGGTTTCTTCCACTCGTTGCATTAAAGTACTGCTACGTTCGTGTAGTTTGTGTAAATCGAAAGGAGAAGCGTTAAGGTTTACGATCAACTCTGCACCCTGCCTAACCGCTTTTTGTGTCGGTTCTGGAAACCAAACATCCTCACAAATAGTGACACCGACAGGAATACCTTTAATGTTCACAACTAAGGGATCGGTCCCGGCCAAGAAGTAACGTTTTTCATCAAACACACTGTAGTTAGGCAAATAGTGCTTGCGATAAGACCCAACAATTTCTCCATCGCGAACCCAGGCAGCGACGTTATACAAACCGTCCTCACCCTGCTCCGGATAACCCAGAACAACATCAATACCGCTGACTTCCTGACAGATTCGGTATAGGGATTTTTGCACTAATTTCACAAACGTCCGGCGATGCAATAAATCTTCCGGAGGATACCCTGTAATGGTCAGCTCCGGAAAAACGACTAAGTCGGCGCCAAACTGGGATTTAGCGTCGTGAATGGCATCAATAATTTTGCTCGTGTTTCCGGTGATATCACCGACAAACAGATTTAATTGTGCCATGATGATTTTTAATCGTGGTTTCACTTCCTACTCCAGCCGTTTCGTTCGCTGCATTTAGCAGCAAATACATCGAACTACCGGTTTGTAAACTACCCGGAAAAAAATTCCAGCATTTTCACCCCCAACTCCGCTGGTGACCGGGCAATATTGACCCCCGCTGCTTCCAATGCAGCAAATTTTTGATGCGCTGTCCCGGATCCACCGCTGATAATGGCACCGGCATGCCCCATGCGTTTGCCCGGCGGTGCGGTAACTCCCGCGATGTACCCCACCACAGGTTTGCGCACATTACTTTTAATAAACTCCGCCGCTTCCTGTTCCGCTGTACCGCCAATTTCACCCACCATAATAATTCCCTTGGTTTGACGGTCCTGCTCAAACATTTGCAGACAGTCGATAAAATTGAGCCCATGAATGGGATCTCCACCGATACCTACACAGGTACTCTGCCCAAGACTGTTTTGTGTAGTCTGGTAAACCGCTTCATACGTCAGTGTACCGGAACGGGACACAATACCGATACTTCCCTGCTGATGAATGGAACCGGGCATAATTCCAATTTTGCAGACACCCGGTGTAATTACACCCGGGCAATTAGGACCGATCAATTGTACGTCACTGCCCTTTAATATGGCTTTGACTTTCACCATATCCAAAACCGGGATACCTTCGGTAATACACACAATCACTTTGATTCCGGCTTCAGCGGCTTCCAGAATACTGTCAGCCGCATAAGCCGCAGGTACAAAAATCATGGTGGCATTGGCACCTGCCTGGTCCACTGCCTCTCTCACAGTATTGAAAACGGGTAAATTCAGGTGGGTTTGCCCACCCTTGCCTGGCGTAACACCACCCACCATTTGGGTTCCGTAAGCGATGGCCTGCTCAGAATGAAACGTGCCTTGTTTGCCGGTAAACCCCTGACAAATCACCCGAGTATTTTTATCGATTAAAATAGCCATTAAGCCCCCCTCGCTGCTTTTACCACTTTCACGGCAGCTTCGGTCAGATTCTCAGCCGTTTCCACTTGCAGACCGCTGGCCTTTAACAGACTCAAACCCTGCTCCACATTGGTACCTTCCAACCGCACCACAACCGGAACTGACAAGGACACTTCCTCGATAGCCCGTATAATGCCATCCGCAATAAGGTCGCAACGAACGATGCCGCCGAAAATATTCACCAATATAGCGTTGACTTTGGAATCGGACATCACCAGTTTGAAGGCCTCTACCACCCGATCCACCGTGATACCCCCTCCGACATCGAGAAAATTCGCCGGATTACCTCCATGGAGTTTAATCAAATCCATCGTCGCCATGGCCAATCCGGCCCCATTGACCATGCACCCAATGTTCCCGTCCAAGGTGACATAATTTAAATCAAACTGACGGGCATGATGCTCACGCTCATCTTCCTGTGATGAATCCCGCAGGGCACTCAAAGCCGATTGCCGAAACAAGGCGTTGTCGTCTATATTGATCTTTGCATCCAAGGCCAAAAGTTGCTCGTCTGAGGTAATAACCAGGGGATTAATTTCAATCAGGCTAAGGTCCTTTTCCAGAAACAGGGTATACAGGCTTTTCATCACCTGGTATAGCGGCGTAATCAACTTGGTGGACAAACCCATATCAAACACCAATTGACGACATTGATAGGGCATCACCCCGGTGCAGGGGTTAATGACAGTGGTAAAAATAGCCTCGGGCTGATCCCGCGCCACTTCTTCAATATCCATTCCGCCGGATGCCGACGCAATAAACACTACCCGCTGGTTACCTCGATCCACTAAGGCACTCAAATACAATTCCTGTGTAAATTCGCTCAGGGCTTCAATTAAAACCTGGTTCACCGGCAAACCTTCTGATGCCGTTTGATGGGTAGCCAGGGTGGATCCCAACATGGCGCGTGCGGTGTCCAGCAATTGTTCCTGTCCGGAGACTTTTTTTACCCCACCGGCTTTACCACGTCCACCGGTGTGAACCTGGGCTTTCACCATCCAAGATGATCCACCCAACTGTTGTGCGGCCGCTACGGCGGCTTCCGGGGTATCGACGACGCAACTGTCAGCGACTCGAATTCCGTATTCTTTAAATAGATTTTTTGCCTGATATTCATGAAGATTCATGCTTTTCCCTTTTTCCCTGCGCCACTATATCTTGTATACATTGTATGGTTATTTTTTCTGCACCATTTCGCAGGGACCCAATATCCCAGCTGCATAGCGCAGGAATTTTCACCATTTAGTCTTGAGAATTCAATACATCTTACAGCTTTTTGATATAAAATCACCTGACGGCCTCGTGTATTTAATGTAGAGAATAGTTATGATCAGACCGAATGCCACCCCAATCTTATCCTTGATCCTTACCGCAATGAGACCGGCCGTATTGCTAATGGCCGCCCTACTCAGTCTGGAGCCGGTTCATGCGGCGCAAGAACACCCAAATTACATTAAAGCAATGGAATCGGCTAAATTACGGGATTATGACACCGCCATCAAACTGTGGAATGAGCTGGCCAAAAAAGGCCATACCAACTCGCAATATCGCCTGGGAGTCATGCACCGCCTTGGGACCGGCGCTAAAAAGGACATTGACAAGGCATTTCAGTGGTTCAAACGGGCGGCAGAAAAAGGTCACCCTCAAGCCCAATACAATTTGGGCATGATGCACTTGAAGGGTTGGGGCACGCCACAGGACAAAGAACAAGCCTACCAATGGTTCCGCAAGGCCGCATCGCAAAAAGTGGAACTGGCCAAAGAAAAACTCGAACAAATGTCCAACGATCCTATGGCCAATCTCAATTTCGATATTCGCAAACAAAAAAAGAGCAAAGACAAGGACCCACTGGACATAAACGACTTACTACGATGGGCCGCTGCTGAAGGTCATAGCAACACCGCTTTGGAACTACTCAAATTGGGAGCCGGCGTTAATGCTGCAGATAAAAGCGCTCGTACCGCACTAATGGAAGCCGCCTATTTCAACCGTGCAGACACCGTACGAACCTTGATAAAACGTGAAGCCTTAAGCGACATGAAAGATAAAGCCGGCTATTCCGCATTGGCCTATGCGGCCATGCGCAACAATGCGGATGCCACGCGCGTCCTGATCGAAGAAGACGCGGATTTAGAAAACACGGATGCTTTAGAGCGCACGCCTTTGCTTATTGCGGCTGCCGCTGACCACCAGGGCATTGTGAAGGAACTCCTAAAAGCCAAAGCCAATATCAATCATCAGGATGCTCTGGGGCGAACGGCTCTACATCACGCCGCATTTAACGACAAGCCGGCCACCATTAGAATCCTGCTGGAACACAATGCCTCAGCCGCTATTGCCGACAAAACCGGTTTAACCCCTTTGCTCCTTGCCGTGGAAAAAGCCAACCTCAAGGCCATAAATTCTTTATTACTCAATACAGCCACCGGTACCATCGGTTTGGCAAAAAATAATCACGGGAATACCGCCTTGATTTACGCAACCATATATAGCTTGGAAAAGGTCGTAACGGCTCTACTCAAAGGTGGTGTCGATCCGCAAGTGCCCAATGAGCGCGGCAATATTGCATTGGTCATTGCTGCAGAACGAGGCAACCTACCCATGGTGAAAACTTTACTCAAGGGCAAAGCCCGTATAGACGGCCGCAGCCAATTTGGCGACACGGCCTTAATCGCAGCTGTACGTGGCAAGCAGGATAAAGTGGCCAATTTCCTTATTCAACAAGGCGCCTCTCTAAACGAACGCAATACCGATGGATTTACCGCACTTATGCACGCCGCAGAAATCAACAAACCCGAGTTGGTACTGGAACTCATTGATAAAGGCGCCAACCCAAACATGAGAAACAATCAAGGCTGGACCGCGCTGATGCTGGCCGCCAGAAATGGCCACATTCGGGTAACTAAAGCCCTGATTGACAAAGGCGCCGATATCAATGCCGTGTCCAATCGACGCCTGTCTCCCATTTACATCGCTGCCAGCTACGGTCATGATGAGACTTATCGCTTGCTGAAGAATTCCGGAGCCCGGGTCCCCGATTTTAAAATACCCAAGGGTGAGCTGGAGAAAAAGAAGAAAAAATAACTCGAATACATTTTAACACAACAAGCATCATGGCACTGATGTGTCAATGCCATGTGTCTCAAAGCAATGTGCCTCAATGCCCCAGCTTAAGACATAACAGTGTCTCAATCAGAGACACAAGCACCCAAACACCGCTTAAAGAAACAGCTGTTCATCAGAAGGTGTAGTTATAACCCAATCGGATGGCACCCTCGTTTTTATCAAAATCATCGTTAGCGTAGTCCAGCCATGTAATGCCAAACTCCACATCGAAAACCCACTCTTTCTTCCAACGGTAGTCCAATTTAACCGTCGGTTGAACCATGAGGCGGTTACCTGTGCTAACTCCCGCAAACTTACGGTAGCTCATGGTTAGTCGGGGGCGAGGGTTCCAATTATTAATGGGAGCCAAACGTGAATTGACAAACAAAGATACATCCGTGGACGTAGTCTCCAACTGGCCAGAGCCTGCATTTCGAGTCTGATACTGCGATGCGCGTACCCCAACGACATGCAAATCGTTTTCCTGCAGCGCATTACTGGCAATCCACTGAGCAGACAACGTATAGGTACGATTCTCTAACAGCGGTGAAATGGTATTTCCTTCTCCAATCGTTGTGGCGCCTCCAGGCACGCGATCTACCTCTGCCTGGGTAATCGTGACCGAGTCACCGTCTAAGGATTTGTACATGGAAAAATCAAATGTGTATTGATTATCCTTGTCTTCCTGAATACTGGTACCCGCTGTTATGGAATGGGTTTTGGCCGTATAGGCTCTGGCAATTTCCTTGATTCGCTCATCAGAGAACACTTTACGCATTTCATCGATACCGTCAAAGGCATAGTTAAGAGTGGCATTTGTGTAATACAAGCGTGTTGCCTGACTGGTAAAAATCAGATTGCGATAATCGTAAGAGATATTGAGACGAGACTTTTTGTTGTACTGCCACCCCCACCGTACATTACCCAAGGTGGGCACCCCGTAAAATGTGTCGTAATCCAGGCTGCCGAACATGGTAACTTCCTTTTCAGAGTAACGCATATCTCCACCCATGGCCTCACGATCTGCCATGGAGTCAACCGTTTGATTTACCATATACACATTACCGGATACTATGGCACGTCGTTTACCCAATGCAGCTTTTACAGCAAAAAAGTTTTTCTCATAAGTTACATCATGAGTATAAACATCCCCGCCGAGCAGACTTACGGTCACACCTTCAGACACTTCCGCTCCGCCCGTCACACCCCAGAATCGATCATAAACCCCGGCGCTTCGAGCCCGATGCAATCCCAAGGTGGCAAACAAGGTGTCTCGATCCTGGGAATAATTAACATAAAAATCCGATGGCCTCGTATCTTTCCTGGGGTCCCGGTCACCAAACTGACTCCAGGAATAACTGCCGGTCATAACTGAATTGATAATACGATTTCCATCCTGATAGCGACCCCGTAAACTGACATGGCTGCTGCTGCGAACGGTTTTAACAAATTTTTCATCACTGGATGCAGTTTCGCCCGGCCCCAACTCCGGATTGTCCAGGGCCAGATTTTGCCCATAGTCTTGAGAAATTCGCCCAAAGAATTTGTAAGTTTGCCGGTCTTCTTCGCGGCGAACCACACGCAGTTTTTTACGTTTTTTCACAATACCCATGCTGTCTAACGCCTGCAGTCTTTGTTTGACTCGGGTCGGACCATCGCCCTTCTTATACAGCTCCAGGTATTTGTTATATTCGAATCGGGCACGATCGATTTGCTTACTACGCTCTAAAGACAGCCCCAACAATTCGCGCGCCTCCTGTGCGTGAGGGTTATCCGGAATCGCAATAATTTTGCGTAACAATCTTGCTGAGCCTTCATTATCACCGAAAGTTAAAGCCTGTCGGGCCTTAGCCATAAGCTCGCCTACATTGAGTTGCTTGCTTTGTGGCGCGGTGCTGGTAGTTCCTGGCGGTGGCGACATACCGGGGGGCGTGGATCCTGTGGAAATGTCTGAAGACGCCTGTTGGGTTTGTTGCTTTTCTGTCAGGGTGATGAGCAAAGAAGTGTCGCTTTTTGCTTCAACCGTGAATTCCATAGGGTGGGTAAAACGTAACGTTAAATAGGGTCCTCCCGGTACACCTTCTTCGTAAGTGACGTAAGTCAAAGGTTGTTTACCACCGGCGACTGCCTGCAGCTCTTTGCCCTGACGCATTTCCTTATGGATCAACCGCTGTTTGTCCGCATCCAACAACAATTGGATCTGAATTATTTCGCCAAATGTTTGCGGAAAATGCTTCACATAGCCCAGTGCCCGCCCAAGGGAAATTTCCACTTGAGTGGCGGCGCCCTCCTTGGTGATTTTTATATCCTGCAATACCACCTCGGCGGCCATTGCTCGCTGACCTAACAGGCATAATATCGCGGCCAGTAATACTACAGGATACAAGCCAGCGCGTAAGCGACTCTCAGAACAGTATGACATTCGATAACCTTTAAATCCCATGCCCTAATAAGGTGAATTATTATTATAAATTCGTATAAATTAACAATTAATTCTGATAAATCAAAGTGATTTATAATTAATTAATAAACCCTTCAACCCGTCCCCTTCATTGACCAGATAGCTCATGGGTTTGGTAAACTTTATGATGACAAAAGGGCCGCCGGGTACATCGCCTTCGTAACGAATATCTTGGATAAAATAATCTCCAGCCCGTCCCGCGAGCAAAAACTTATCAACAACCGAGAAATTTTCCTGAAATTTATGAAAAGAAATGGCTCGCAGTTTAATTTGAATGATATTCCCTTCCACTTCTGGAAAATGCCCCAAATGCCGAACAGGCCCGGAAAAATCCAGATGAATATTGCCACCGTCCTTTTCTTTGGTTAACACCAAATCCGCAACCAAAGATTCTGGTTTCTCCCCCATGTAGGTGGTATATATATATCCAATGGTGATGAGAACCATTATCAATATAATATTTTTAACAGACACCCGCGATTCACCCTCAATATTGTTTTTATATCAAATTGTTTAGACCGAGTCGAAGTTTACCTGGATTTACACGATCGTGCATTCTCCCAACCCGATTTCTCATGGCAATAATCGCACTCGCGGCGAGTCCGGCAATGTTCCACCGGTTTACCTTCAGCAATTCTACCATTGTGACAAACACGACAATAATGAGGAGAAATAGCGCTGTGATCAATCACGGCAGGCTCAAAACCTCGTGTGCTATGACAAACCACACAGTCATAACCGAAAACAGGATGTTCTTTGGGACTTTGATGACAACTCTTACATAAACCCTGCACTTCTTCGTGGTCCATTTTAACATTATCTTGCCAAGTTTTTGTATGGTGGCAAGCACCACAATTACGTCGAACTTGAATATGGGCAGACGGGAAATCCTTTTGGTGACACTGCGAACACGTACCCAAAAAATGGTTATGATCAAGTTCCATTAAACGCCAATTGGTCGTGCTATGACAGGAGATACAAGATACCGTTGCTCTTGGGTGCTGAACCGGCTGATCATGACAATTAGCGCAATCTCCCATCAAAGCCAAATGATCCAGTTTGATAACCGGTATCCAGTGGGATGTACCATGACAGCTTTGGCATTGTTGTGATACACGTAAATGTTTAGCATTCGAACGATGACAGACCGTGCACGGATTCTGTAATTGGTCATGATTCAGTCGCGCCGATAGCTCCCATGAGGTGAGGGACTGGTGACACCCGGAACAGTGGTCCGTACTGACAATATGACTCGCTGATTTGCCGGTCGCGATACTGCCATTATGACAATCCAGACAAGGCGCCTGGGTTTGCTCGTGATCCAATTTTCGCAAGGGTTTCCAGTAGCGGCGATCATGGCAGGCATCACACCAGTCGCTGACTCGAACATGGGTTTGAGGTTTACCCGATATAGTGGCGCCATTGTGACAGGAAATACAGTTGCCGTTAACGATGGCGTGGTCCATAGCGATTGTCTCAAAAAAACCGGAGGTTGTGTGACACACATCGCAGGGCTGGTTTATGGTTGCATGTTGGCCGGATGCACCCTGCGCCCGCTTATTGTTGTGACAAGAATCGCAGCGGCGCGGAAGTTTTTCATAAAACCCGTTACTATGGCAGGAAATACAAGTAATCAGCTCGTGAGCACCGGTTAAAGGAAAGCCCGTGGTTAAATGACTGAAACGACTCGGATCTTCCACTTGAACCGAGTGGTCATATTCCTCAATCAGGACCTGCGATTGAACTGGGAACACAAAACTTAGGCAAAAAATTAAGCAATAACCCGCTCCAAGCATGGGTTTGCTCAGTTTTTTGATCATACTCGCAACCATAACGTTACAGTTTCTCGATTTTCCTGCGGGTGTAATGCTATCTATGACAGTTTACAGCAATTATGCTGCTACTCAATAAGTCCGCTGTTTGAGGTGGAATAATATTGCAATCCCGCAAAGCGAAGTCACATAGAATGGGTCTATTTCACCTGAATCTCTTTGAATGACTTGGTAATATGACATTTTTCACACTGGCGCCCCAACCGACCACCATGGTTATCGTCTTTTTCGTGACAAGCGAAACAAAAGGTCTCCAACTCAAACTTATTGTCTTTCACCGGCTCACTATGGCAACCGTGGCAATCCAAGCCTTCGTGTTTACCATCCAAAGGATAATCTGTTTCTTTATCGTGATCAAAATTCCAGGCCAACCAGTCAAGAGGACCATGACAACGTTCACATTTAGTACCCAACTTGCGCTCATGCGTGTCATCCTTTTTGTGGCAGGCGTCGCATATCACAGGAGCATCCTGATATTTTCCGGAGGTATGGCAGTCCTCGCAGCTCAATAAGGGATGGGAGCCGTGTAGGGGAAATTTAGTAATATCATGATCAAAGGTAACTTTTTTAACCCAGCTTTCCTCGTTGTGGCAGTGGGTACACTTGTCCCCCACCTGCCCTTCGTGGGCGTCGTCCAACTTGTGACAACCGGAACAGCTTGCGGAAATCTTATCTTTAAATATATCGCCCTTATGACAGGCTTTACAGCTCAAATCTTTGTGCTCGCCCTTGAGGGGAAACCCTGTATCCTTGTCGTGGTCAAATTTAAGATCTAACCAGGCTTTTTCCGTGTGACAATCGTTGCAGCGTTTGCCATACAAACCGGCATGAGTATCGTGAACCTCGTGGCAGGAAAAACAGGTAGTGGAAAGCTCCTCTTTGAATATATTTTTCTTATGACAATCCTTACACAATAAGCGAGTGTGCGCCTTATTTAATACAAACTCCGTGTCGTCGTCGTGATCAAATTCAATTCGAGACCAACGCTGGTCATTATGACACTCGTGACATTTAATACCTCGGTTACCCTCGTGAACATCATCCAGATAATGGCAGAAATAACAGTTTTTTGGTGAATCCGCATAAGTCTCATTCACATGACAATACTGACAACCGACATTTGTGTGGTTATTTCGTAAAGGGAAATCGGTCTTGGAATGGTCAAAAAACGCAGGTAACCAAGCGGCCTCGATATGGCAATTTTCGCACTTCGTGCCCATACGTTGTTTGTGGGAGTCATCTTTCTCGTGGCAATCTATGCAGCTATGGCGAGGCAGGCGATAGAAACCTTCTTTTTTATGACAGCTGTTACATGTTATGGAGTCGTGGTTTCCCCGAAGTTTAAAATTGGTCTTATCGTGATCGAATGTCTCCCGGTCCATCTGCACGATATCCATATCCCGGCCTTTATGGTCGGTATGGCAGGTATGACACTCACGCTTCTGGGCATTATGGATTCGCCCATGAAATCCTTTTTTTCCTTTCAAATCCTTGTCAATTTGCTCGTGGCAATCTCGACATAAAGTATTCTGTTTTTCCTTATTAAACGGTTCATGACATTTATTACACTTTTTTTCAAAGCGTGCATGCCCTTTAATGACATCCCCGGGTTGTACCAAATGCTCCATACGCTCCATGGGATCGATCGCAGCCTCCGCCCAGGGCATGACCGTCATCAAAAAAAATCCCCAAGCTAAAACGACTGTTCGAAGTACTATCCGTAGTGAAAACATAGCTGTCAACCCCTAACTTTATCAGCTAAGGGACCGGACAATGGATGGGAAAGCAAACGAGCCATAAAATATGTACCAGTACTGTATCAACTAATACATATGCACAGCCACTACATGGGCCACGCCGGTGATGAACAGAATGTATAACAAAGGTATGTGGATGATTCGCCAACGCACCAGGAGTCGCTCGTACAAATGGACATAAGCGATATCCACCACTGAGTTAATGTGATCCCGCAACAAACGCTTCTCTTGCTCCAGAAGATCTTTATAGATACCGATACTCCACCCTTCTTCCTGGGCAAGATACCGCAACATAGTACTAAGATCTTCTGATGCGCGAACGTAGCATGTGGCTGAAGCGGTTCGGATGGCCAAAAACCTCAAAGGCAATTTAATCAAATCTTTCGGGCCGGCCAAACACGCCAAGGCAAACGTAGACAGCCTGCGTTCAATATTCTCCACCCCCTGTGAGGGATAACGCCGCAAAGAATCTATCAATGCTGTTTCGGTATCTCGAATGTATTCGATTTTGCGATACAAGCCATAACCGATGCGAGTGTATATATAGCGACCCACCAAGCCGCTGATCACCACCAACATCATTGCTACGAACGCCATGGTGCTGTTTACCGACTTCAAAGAAAATGAGGTATGAAAAATCACAATAACAGGACCAATGACCCCGCCAATCAGATGGAAATAATACCAGCCTTCCATACCACCGAGCTTTTTCAAAAGCTTTACGCGCTTGCGAATTGCATATAGCAGGGTCAACAGCATCAAAATACCGCCAATCAAGCCGGAATTATAAACAAAATCAAAGGATGCCCTGAAATTGATCTTACCCCACTGAGTCCACCCATATACAATCAATGCCGTTAAGGCCAGGGTGATAAACAACACCAGGCGGGTTTCAAACCGGGATTTGCGATCGTTTTTTTCCGCAGCATGGGTGGGATACTTTGCCGCCAATAGCGCCGTCGCCCCAATGATGGGTGCCGCACCACCACCAGGAGAATTGAGACCAAAAACATCTGAATGGGTTTGTGATTTAAACTGCGCCTTTGCTGCCTCGGCAGTTTGCTGCGATCTTTGTTCTGCGGCCGGCCCGGAGTCAAATGACATAGCGGGCCCTCCATCCAGCTCAATCGCCTGCTGTTTAATATCTGTGTTAAAGTTTGTCATGCACGTCTACTTCCTATAACTACTAAAGGGGTTCTTCTATGCCTTCTCTTGCCTGATTCACTATGCAAGCTCATTACGTCAAGACAAGGAAAAATCCCAAAACCACGAATAGTCATAATTGTCGCCCCAGTTGCATCAGGGGTTCGCTGAGTCCTTTGCTGACAATTCCATAACTCTTTTTTCTAAAACCGTATAATTAGGATCTCTCTGTGGCATGGTGATTAAGGCCTGTTGCCACTGTACCACAGCATCTTTTACATTGTTTTGCCGCATCATTGCATCCCCGGTATACATGCGCAGCAGATATTCCGGTGTTGTTGCATCCGGTTTAATTTTCTGCACCAGCTTCAATGCCTCGGAGACTTCCTGAGGATTGTCGCTTTGACTGTAAATGGACACTAAGACCAATACAGCCCTTTGATTCTCGGGGTTTTCTTTATGCAGCTCCTGCAACAGCAACACCGCCTCATCTGCTCGCCCCAGTTCTTTATAGGTTTGAGCCAATAACAGCCGATTGCCAATATTTTTGGGATCCGATTTTACTTTTTCTTCTAATCTGCCCACCAAATCGCCAATGGCGCCTGCGGCTGAAGATTGTTGTCCCGTCAAATTCTCCAAAACTTGCGGTTGGGAACGTCCGCTGTTGGAGTTTGTAGCCGGCCCCAACGGTACAAGAGGTTCACTCGACCCCATTGGGCCTCGCATGGAATCCTGTCCTATCATGCTCGCCGGATTCTGCTCCTGTTTCAAAGTACCCCGCAGATCATACCAAACCAGCAAAATGACAAGGCTTAACACCAGCACCGCAAAACTAAAGGGATGTTTGGCGACTTTTGAAAAAGCGCCTTTTGCCCCCAATGTATCGTCAGCCACTTGTGACTCCTTTTTCCAAGTGTGCTAACTGGCTTGTCATTATAATCAAGCACACTTATCAAATCATTAAAATAGTTATAGCGACCGCCTACCTTTACCGCCCGGAAACACGCAAGTAGACACCGCGTTGCCCTGTTTTGTCAATTTCATTATGCCACAAAACTGCAGAATCAAACACTTATAGAGAGAAGCTCAATCTCGCTTAGAGATCTCGTAACCACTTCATAAAAAATAATCTTACTACATAAGTAATACTTTTACTGGCATTCTAGCCAGAAAAAGTACCGCAAGCAATATCTTAATGACCCCATCAATCTTTTTCGTACGTAGAGGAAGAAAAATAACCGCACAGATTTTCTAACTTGTTATAATCCCTCCGGGTTATTTCAAACAGAATTTTATATAAACCGCTTGTATTAGGGTGATGATATCTATATTTTAGACTGCGGAAATTGCAGCTAAAACAATGGAACTGTTAAGGAAATTAATCCGGAAAAAGAAAGAATACACAAACTATAAAAACAACAATCCAGTGGTTGGGGACTCACAGTGGAAGACAAATCTCAATTCATAGCCGATTTACTGTATTTATTGAGGGTTACAGGCTTAGAAGACGCTCCTAAAATTCTCATATATCTGATCCCGGTTTTACTTTCCTGGGCAATCTACAAAAAAGTTAAAGCCAAAAGAGACCGGGAAAGTACCAGCAGCTTATTAATGGCACAGGAGACAGGGTATTTTGAACCCATGTCCCTGCACCCTATTATCGACAGGAATTTGTGCCTGGGTTGTGCTACTTGTGTGGATGCCTGCCCGGAAGGTAATGTATTGGGCGTCATCAAGGAAAAAGCCCAATTGGTGAACCCTTCCCACTGCATCGGCCACGGTGCCTGTAAAACCGCTTGCCCAACAGATGCCATCACCTTAGTACTGGGCACAGAAACTCGGGGTGTGGACATACCGTTTGTACAGCCCAATTTTGAAACCAATGTACCCGGCATTTTCGTCGCCGGAGAATTGGGAGGTATGGGGTTGATTCGAAATGCCATAGAACAGGGTCGCCAGGCCATGGAGAACCTGTCAAAGACGGTACGTATGATGGAGAGCTCCGCCCCTTACGATGTAATCATCATTGGCGCCGGTCCTGCCGGCTTTTCCGCTTCACTGTTTGCACATGAACAAGGCTTAAATTACATCACTGTTGAGCAGGAAACTCTGGGGGGCACTGTGGCCCACTTCCCCAGGGGAAAAATAGTGATGACTGCACCGGTTAAGCTCCCCATCATCGGCCACGTAAAATTCGGTGAAACCACCAAAGAAATCCTGATCAATTTCTGGAATGCAGCGCAACAAAAATCCGGGGTTCGCATCAACACGCTGGAACGCATGGATAAAATTGAGAAACTTGATGATGGTTATTTAGTGACGACCCAGCGTAATAAGTACCACACTAAAACCATACTCCTGGCCATCGGACGACGGGGCACCCCACGCAAGCTGGGCGTACCCGGAGAGGAACATGAAAAGGTGGTGTACAAGCTGGACGACCCCAGCCAGTATCGCAATAAACGAGTACTGGTGGTGGGTGGTGGTAACAGTGCTCTGGAAGCCGCTTTACAGATTTCTGAAGAAATAGGCACGGAAGTCACCCTGTCCTACCGCGGCAGCGCTTTCCAAAAAGCCAACCCGAAAAACGTGGTGAAAATTGACGACGCCGTTAAAGCAGGCCAACTACAATGCTTAATGGGCTCTCAAGTAAAAAACATCACGCCAAGCAACGTAGTAATGAAATACAAAGACGACACGTTTGAACTCCCCAATGACGGAATCATTGTCTGTGCGGGCGGAGTTTTACCCACCCCCATGTTGCGAGAGCTAGGCATACAAATCGAAACCAAGTTCGGGACTGAATAAGGCGATCGAGTAAACCGCTTGACCCCGGTTTACTCGACATTTCAGGTGATGCGACGCAAAAAATTAAATGCCATACCACCGAGAAATAAACCCAGAAACAATAGCAACACAGGAGTAACCGTTTCTTTCAAGCGGTCCATGTTAATGGAATCGGAGGATTCAGCCTCTGGCATGGGATGCTGAAAGGGACTGCGGCTGCCTTGTTGTACCACCAGAGGGGTATGCTGTCCGTCGGCGGCTTGATCTTGGACTCTGCTATGCTGAGGGCTCTCTGTGCGCTGAGGGCTCTCCATCCGCTGAGAGCTCTCCATCCGCTGAGGGCTCTCCATCCGCTGAGGGCTCTCCATCCGCTGAGGGCTCTCCATCCGCTGAGGGCTCTCCATCCGCTGAGGGCTCTCCATCCGCTGAGGGCTCTCCATCCGCTGAGGGCTCTCTGTGCGGCGCTGAGGGCTCGCTTCCTCCGGTGCTTCACGCTCACGTCGAGGCTTGAGCGGAACGAATTTATTGGCATCGTCCTCGGAAGCTGCCCCTTGTTGCCCCACGTTTTCACCCTCACCGACTCTCACTCCGCGGAAGGCTTTGGCGGCGCCGCGTATTCCAATATCACGAGCTTTGCGATACCACTGCTTCGCTTCATCCACATTCATGGGAACGCCCCACCCGTATTCAAACATAGTCCCCAAACCCATCATTGCTGCACCGTCACCGTCGATCGCAGCATCGATATACCAACTCAGAAGTATGGAGTTCTCTCTATCCACGGCTCCGCCACGAATCGAACTGGAATAGGCTAACAACAAGCTGGCAGATTTCTGCTGCTGTTCACTGGCTTTCTTTAACCACATGCCTGCTTGAGCCAGGCTCTTATTGACCCCCAACCCATACAGATAAGCCAAACCTAAGCGGTATTGAGCATCCTTGTACCCATGATTAGCCGCAGAGGAATACCATCGAAACGCTTCCTTGAGGTTTCGTTCTACTTTTTCCCCACTTGCATACAATTGCGCCAATTCGAACTGGGCTTCAGGAACTCCTTCGCGAGCATTGCGGCGAATCATGACCAGGCTATCCCCTGTTGGAACCACCGATTTGACTTTGTCTTCCAGAAAAGCAGGAACTCGATTCTTGACCGAACCGGGTTTAGCGCCGGAGCCGGTCACTTTTCCGGAAAATCGCTCCTTGGGCTGTTCTACTTTGCGTTGCCGCTGAATTTTTTGTAACTCCAAACGCAAAGTTTCTTCTGCATTGATTTCGCCTTTATCGTAAGCAGCTCGAACTTTACCTATAACTTTCTTTGGGTCAATATCGGCTTCTGCATCGTGCGCCAGCACTTTGGTTTGCAACAGTTTGGCAACCGAGTTTCCGTTTTTTACCGCTTCATTGATCCATTTTTTACCACGAATAATACTGACTTCACCCCCCAAGCCCAGATAGTGCATCATACCTAATTTAATTTGGGCTACGGGATGATTTTGTTTCGCCGCTTCGGTATACCACTTCACCGCCGACTTATAGTCCACCTCTACGCCAAAACCGGTTTCATAAATGGAACCCAAATTAAACTGAGCATCCTTGTCCCCCATTTCCGCCATATCCAAATACCACTCTACAGCCGAGGGAATCACAACCTGTTTAGAAGCAGCAGACACTGCATCGTCTTGAGATGGTGTTTTTTTTGTGCTTTTCGAAGTTTTGGCCTTGCTTTCCACAGGCTTGGCTTCGTCCGCCGATGCTACACCGACCACTAAAAAAAACGTAAAAACAATGATATATCTTATTTTCATCATAAAAGATAAGCTAAAAACCTGAATCAGCGGGTCCATTGTATCGATAGACTATTTCAACGGAAACCCTCTTCCGGTCCCGAACCGTAAATATTACAATATGTTGTCCTGTTTTATTCATAATGGAATCGATATCGCCATGACAAGCGCCAAATTTACCATATTTACTACACTTAGTAGTATTTTTCTTATTGCCTCACTGGGCTCGACCAGCGCTTTGGCTGCCAAAAGCGAGCGATTCAAAAACAGAACCCCGGATCCCGCCGAAAAAATCCAGTTATACGACGGTTGGACCCAGCTTATGTATGCCGCATGGAAAGGCAAACAGGACGAGGTAAGCAAACTGATCCCGAAAGGCAACATCAATGCCCGTGACCGAGACGGTCGCAGCGCCATGACCTATGCGGCTTGGCGCGGTCATCCGGCGATCATTCGTTTATTGCAAAAACACGGTGGTGACATCAACCTGGCAGATTTGGACGGACTCACACCTTTGGCCTGGGCCGCCCGCAATGGCCAACGCGAAGCGGTCGCTGAGCTTCTCAGCCGTGGTGCCAGCATGAACACAACCGATAAATTTGGCCGCACCGCTCTTATTTGGTCCATTCGTATGGGGTACTTTAATGTCGCCTCTTTCCTCATTGAAAAAGGCGCAAACCGAACCATTCAGGACAAAACGTTTTTAACCGCGCTTACCACAGCCGCACGTTTTTCCTATGATGCCATCGCCCGTAAAATAGTCGCCTCCGGTGCCAATATAAACGGCACTGACGGTTACGGCCGGTCCGCATTGTGGTTTGCCGCCGATCACGGCTCTGCCGATATGGTCAAGGTGTTGCTGTCACAAAGAAAGATCGAGATTAACATCCGCGACGTAAATCAACAAACCCCATTGATGCGTGCGGCTAAAGGCGGTTACGCTGAGGTTGTGACAATCTTGTTGAAAAAAGGCGCGCATGTGGATATTCAATCCAAAAGCGGTAACACCGCTCTCATGTTCGCCACCACTGGCGGCTACAAAGACATTGTCAAAATGTTACTGGACGCCGGCGCCAATGTGAACCTGAAAAACAACTATGACAACACCGCCCTGTTGCTGGCGGCCGAATTGGGCAAGACAGACACCCTGAACACCCTGCTCAGCTACGGCGCTCTAACCACGCAGGTTAACAAACTGGGCAACACGGCATATTCCTTGGCTAAAAACGAAGGCCACGAAGATACCTCCGCTGCCCTGGAAAACTATGATCGGGGGGAAATGGGGTTATTAAAGAAGTTGCTGGAATAGCACCTTCGGACCATTTGTTTTGATCTACGAAAAACCCCCGGCTTCTAACCGGGGGTTTTTTATCAGACCTCGCAAATCGCTCAATCTTAGAACATATGGGTGTAAAGAAATTGCCAATTGGTCTGGCTGTGTTTAACTCCGGCAGATTCATTTGACAAAGCGTACGCTAATGAAAAATCGATTGAAGAGGATCCATCCAGTTTGTGCCCTGCCCCCATCGTCAGATGATGTTCAATCGTTGCGGGAAACAATTGATTGAGGTATTCGTTAGGAATAGGATTGGATGCATAGTTATAACCACCTCTAAAAACCCAATCAGGATTGAACTGATAGGCTCCCCCTAATTGCAATACCGTTTGATCATCCCATTCCTGTTTTAACGCAGCGTTCAGATCTCCACCAGAGAATCCAGCAGCCAATCCGGGTTGAGTTCCAGCATTAAAGGTCATGTTGAAATTCTTCATCACGCTCGACCAAAATACTTGTTTAATGTCTGCGACCAAGGTGATTATATTGTTTAGTTTAAACTGAGTACCAAATCCCAAGGCGGCGGGCCATTGAAAATCTTTGATTGAAATCTTACCAGTTAGTGGAATGGTTACCGCAGTATATGTTCCCGCCGCTGTGCCGGTACCGCCGCCATCCCAAGTTTGGTTTAAGTAGTTATCATCAATATTGGCGCTCATCATTATGGTGGAATTATCCGAGGTCATATCACCTAACGAGGTTTCAGTATGGTAAGTAGCGCCGAAGGAAACCTGGGAATTCATCTGAAACATAACGCCGACTTTCCCCGCCAGCCCGGTGCCTTTTGCTTTTCCAGTAAATGGGCTGCCATCTGAAAAGTCAAACCGGGCCCAATTTACGGGATTACCGCCTTGCAGTATGCCGACAAATTCCATTCCCCCCAATTGAGTTGGGAGTGAACCGGATACTGAACCCTTGGACTGAGAACCCACCACGGTCATATCACCAAACTGTGCTCCGCTCATGTCCATTTGCAAGTCCATACCTGCCCAAACATAATCTAAGGTTGCCGCCACACTAAGCTGATTATTAACACGCATTGCCAATGGAAAAATTAACCGTCCAACACCCACTTCCGACCGCACAGTTTTACCGGAACTTGGGCCCCCTTCTGTCATAAAACCAGCGTTGTCATACTCCGTCCCCATCCCACCTTGGGAAAACATGGTAACCCCATAAAACAAATTATTGTTTTTTTGGATATACCCGATTGCCGGCATATAAAACGCATCGGCGGAGGAATCAGCGCCGTTGGAAGTCACATTCGGCCCTAAAAACCCAAACGCCACATCCAGCCTGCTTTTTTCCATAAAACCCAATGTAGCCGGATTGTTCATAACGGCAGCTGTGCCATTATCATATGCCATGGAAGCGCCACCCATAGCATGTGCTTCGGGGCCATAGCCTTCTAAATTCATACCGTTGGTAGCATACAACCCAGGCGATAAGACTAGACTCATCAATCCTAGCGGCAAGACTTGTTTGAAATGTGATTTTTTCACTTGAGATTCTCCCGGTGCGTTTTATTATGGTACGGCTCTATTCCACTTTAATAGAGATAAAGAATTCGCTCCAATAAAAATATTATACAACCAATTTTTCTGTTACATTTACACCAATTTAAAAATTTAAGCCAGGCGTAATTTTTTTGAAGCTTTTTGATGAGTTTCGTGTGACAAAGTACGGCGCCAGTTAAGAATACCAGCGTCTTTTTATATACGAAATAGCGATTTCTATCTTTGAATTAATTATGAAGACAAACAACTATGAAACCAACGCTGCAAGGAGCCTGATCCCATGAAAACACCAACTATGGGTTTAATAAAAACTTCCGCAATTCTAAGCACCTTGGCCTTACCGGGGCTGGCTTGGTCTGCGGGATTTTCCATTGTCGAACAAAACGTAAGCGGTCTGGGCAACGCCTATGCAGGGTCGGCAGCCGTTAGCAATGACGCCTCTACTGTATTCTTTAATCCGGCGGGGATGACCCAACTCAATGGCAATACCGGCAGTTTTGCTCTACATGCCATTACACCCTCAGCTAAGTTTAGCAATGGCAATACCCGATACGGCGGAGGAGGAACGGTGAGCGGCGGTAACGGCGGCGATGCCGGCGGTACGGAGCTGGTTCCCAATGCTTACTATGTAACCAATATTGGCAGCGCAACTAAATTTGGAATCGGTATCTCTGCTCCCTATGGACTGACCACCGAGTACGATAAGAGTTGGGTAGGACGATACCAAGCCGTAAAGTCCCAACTGAAAACCGTAAATTTTAATCCCTCTTTAGCCTTTAGCGTGGCCGGCGGCTGGTCTCTGGGTTTTGGAATGAATCTCCAATATGCAGATGCCACTCTCAGCAATGTAGTGGACTTTGGTACCATCTCCGGCAACCCTGCAGGTTCATTGGACGGATTTGCTGAAATCACCGGGGACAGTTGGGCTATGGGCTATAACACAGGAATTTTATTCGCACCGTCCCAATCTGCCAAAATCGGGTTTTCATACCGATCCAAGGTCAAACACAAACTGGAAGGCCAATCCAACTTCACTATACCCGCACCACTCGCCGCCACACCAATAGCCATAGCCTTTGCTAATTCAGATGCGACTGCGAACCTTACGCTACCGGAAACCGCCAGCCTAAGTTCCGTGCAAATGGTGACTCCAAAAATTCAGCTCCTTGGGGATATCACTCTTACAAAATGGAGTCGCTTGAATGAGCTGAAAGTGGAATACAGCAATCCCAATACGCCCACCACCGTAGAAGAAATGCACTGGAAAGACACTTTCAAATATTCTGTCGGGATCAACTATCTTGCCAATCAAAACTTCACCTACCGTGGTGGATTTGCTTTCGATGAAGGCGCCGCCCCCAATTCCACCTACCGCTCACCTCGGGTACCGGACAACGACCGTACTTGGCTGGCATTAGGCTTGGGTTACAAACAAGGTACCATGAGTTTTGATTTTGGCTATGTACACATAATGATCGACGATACGGCGATTAATAGAACAAATGCCCTGGGTCAGACCCTGAACGGAACTTACGACCTTTCCGTTAACATTATCAGTGCCCAGGTCAACTACAATTTCTAAGCTCAATTATTAAACACTGAGCTTAAACTACTCCGGCGGATACACTCGTATCCGCCTTTTTATTACCCCCACACCAAAATCCATTAGAACAGACTCTGTTCAATTTGCACATTGCTCCATCAGTTTTCAGGCAAATAATACCTTTTTACACAACCGGACTTGAATTACTTAAATTAATTGCTAGTGTTACGCAGATTGCACGTTAACTTATATAAGCAGCTGTAATAATAAGGAGCATATTAATGGAGATAGATAATATAGCTCGCTTAAAGCATAAATACAGGCATTTCGTCCTGCTATTCGCCATTCTAATTTCAGTACCCGTGTTTGCCCAGCAAACCGGTGGCAGCTTAAGCGGCGTAACCACTATACAAAAAGTAAAATGTAAGAATAAAACCACAGGTGAAAGGGTAAGCGCCTACCAGCCGGTGGGAATCGCATGGAATTGTGAAGCCATGGGTTTAACGGTTTCCGCCGGCGATCATATTTCCATTTCGGTGGACGCCACCGGTCAGGGCTTGATACCGGACGCACCGCAAATTGCCCGAGTCATAGAAATGAACGGCGCTGTACGCATCAACTGGCAAGCACTGAATGATGCCACGGCGTACAATGTTTACATGGGCCCCCGTGAGGACCTAATCCCCGGCAACATTACCCTAGTCGCGACAACCACAGATACCAGCCATACCCAGGTAAATCTTAGCAATGACGTCACCGTCTATTTTTATATCACCGCTCAAAACGACTACGGCGAAAGCGCAATTTCCGCTTTGACAAGTGCAACACCCGGAGCTCTGGATCATACCACCGTACAGGATCTCGCCTGTACCCAGTCCGGATGCCATGACAATGTCTATGCGCCCAATAAAGGAGCCACCCACCCACTCACATCAGATTTATGTCAGGCATGTCATTCAACAACGACGTGGAACTCATTTACGTTAATCGACCACTCTCAAACAACGGAGGCCTGTGAAAATTGCCATGATAACGTCATAACCACAGGCAAAGGGTCCAGTCATATCCCAACCACTTTCGCTTGCGAAGCCTGCCATAGCACGACCTCTTGGTTAGGTGCCTTATTAAATCACGCCATAGTCGCAGGCCAGCCCTGTGCTCAATCCGGTTGCCATGATGGCAACAGTGGATCCACAGCAAAACCCGCTACTCACCCTAACACCTCATTTTTTTGTGAAGGCTGTCATAGCACGAATGCATGGATACCCACCCTGCTTCCTATCGATCACTCTCAGGCACTGGGCCAGTGTAGTGATTGCCATAGTTTGCCGGGAGGCCACTGCTCCACGACAGGCTATGATTGTAGCGCATGTCACATGGTAAACAGTTGGGTCAATACGATTGGCAACTGTTTGGTATCTTTGCCGCCATCTACACCACCACCTCCTCCACCCGGTATGGGCGGAGGGACCCCACCCCCGCCACCGCCGGCACCGGCACCAACTCCGGCACCAACTCCGGCACCGGCACCACCTCCCGCACCGGCACCAACTCCCGCACCGGCACCAACTCCCGCACCGGCACCAACTCCGGCGCCACCACCACCGCCGGCACCACCACCCTCAGGAGGGAC